>VFSW01000326.1_pt1 | contig 67940 bp, 64 predicted proteins | sample 5358111 | NCBI WGS metagenome assembly VFSW01 (sample SAMN11554181, study PRJNA540505) | mine drainage metagenome | isolation source: sediment from site ElyBrook_90M | place: USA: Ely Copper Mine, Vershire, VT | collected 2017
CCTTAGTCTCTTTGGCTCGGTGATGTGTAGTAGTGTCACCTGTGTGTGTGCTGATCTAGGGCGTCTATAGTTTCAATGTTTCAATTCCACACGGACTGGTTGGTCGCTTCACACTTAACTGTATCGGCGTCACACGCAACACGTTTAATGTTTCAATTCCACACGGACTGGTTGGTCGCTTCACACGGCCTGTGCCTCGCGCCGCTCTACAGGCGGCCCCAAAAGACGTTTTGCGAGGCACTCGTTTTTTTGCCTCACTTTTGCCCATCTGATTGCTCACTTCCTTACTATAGCATAAATGCATTGCGTTTGCAATAGCCTGAGAAGCCATGCGAGACATTCCTCTTTTTTTGCGAGGCAGCGAGCGTAGCACTATGTTCACTCCGTGCCTCGCAAAAAGGTTCACAGCAGGTAGACATGCTCCTCTTTTGGCGGCTCTCCACATCCCAGCACTTCTACACGTGAGTGACAACTACCACAGAGGCCATAAATGCGCACAGTGTCTTCCTTGTGGTGAATTTCTTTATGCAGACGGGCCTCCATTTTCATACGCTGTTTTTTATCGAGAAAACACTCGAAGACACTGTATTGGACCCAGGTTCCATAGCCGGTGAGCGCACTATGTACACGGGTGCGGCGACGATCATTGGGGATGTCATAGCTAACGACGTAGAGCATCGTCTCCTCGCCATGCCGTCTGTGTTCATTTTCATTCATCGCTCACCCCTTTAGCGTACTACCAATGGCAGATAGTCTGGTATCTCGTGCGTGAGCCATTTGGCGAGCAGACGAACCTGGAGTTCTATGCATCGTTGATAACTGGTACGATAGCCGAAATAGGGATGTTGTAGTTCCTCTTGTAGGCGTTCTTCAAACTTGCCATAAAATGTTTTGCGCGCAGTCGCTTTGAGATGAATTACGCCCAGTTCTTCCTCAAAATCTTGTGCGGTCAGAATACGGTGATTGACTACATTGAGTACGACTGAATCGGCGATGATTGGGCGGAATTCTTCCATCAGATCGAGTGCGAGAGAGGGGCGTCCATAGCGCGGTTGATGCAAAAAGCCGATGTATGGGTCCAGGCCGACAACCTGAATAGCTGATGCGACCTGATGCGAGAGCAGTGTGTAACCTAAACTGAGCATGGCATTGATCGGGTCAGTGGGTGGACGCCTGCGCCTGTGGGTGAATGTCAGTGAGCCTCGTAAGAGTTTTCCAAAGACCTGAAAATATGAGGCAGAACCACTGCCCTCAATACCCAAGAGCGAACCAACCGTTTTTGCGTGTGCTGTTTGTTGTACCATCGCGCGGATGGCTGTAGTGGCGTCGCTAATCTCATTATCTTGTAGTGAACGGTTGGCACGTAGCAGCATAACGCGCATATTTTCCAGTTTGCCGCGCACACACGCACTGGCGATACGCAGGGCTTCGTGCTGATCGGTATGGGCGCGATGCTGTTCACGGCGTAAGAAAGCATTTTTTGCGATTGGCGGTGAGAGTCGTCCACGAAATTGACCATACATTGAGAGGAAACATATCTCGATACCACGTTCTAGCAAGGTATGGAGGGCGGGCGTCGTGAGCGTTACATCGCCTGATACGACGACCTGCGAGACCTTTGTGAGTGGAACCTCAACTTTGCGTTTATCGGGATATTGGATCAGCAGATATTCGTCGCGCTTTTTTACAATAGACTGCTGTTCATTTAAGTAGAGCGTTGTCATGGTAATGTTCTCCGTTTAAACTTCTTCTTGGACGTGTGTGGCTAAGAAAAGGACTTCACGAGGCAGGCAGAGCGGTTCCAGACTACAATCGTGGCATTTCGGATGCATGGTGGGGAGTGGAGAGCGGCGTGTGACTTTGCCTTGTAGTGGTGGGGGGAGCGTTGCCTGTTACAGTAGTCTAAATGCCGCGTGGATGGTCCCTTCCGTGTGTTGACGGAGCTTCGCGTCGAAAAGAATTTCCTCGCGATGGGCAGAGCCAACATAGAAAATAAAGCCACGTGGAATGGTTTTTCCGCTCATCTCTTCCAGACACAAAGCCTGTGCGCAAAGCTGGACATGGTCATTTAACCATTCGCCCATTTTGCCTTTTTTGTATTCGATGGGCGTCAGTTGGCCTGCATCTTCTTCAACGATATCAGCAAAGCCACTGAGTTTGAGCCGTGTTGAGTGAATCCAGACACGGCGTAAGGTCGTAATGCCGTCGCGAGTGGTGGTGGCCCCGCTATCGCTCATCTCGTGGTACATTGTGCCTTCAATGGTATGGACATTCTCAATAAACTCACTCAAGGCACATTCGTAGTAGAAGCGGCGTGGGCAGTATTCCAACGCATTGAGATAAGAGATAGAGAGGGGTTGCTCATCCTCGAAACTAGATTCTTCAAGCATGGTGATACTCTCCTACTGGGGTGATTGGTCTGACCTGTCCTAGTCCCATCGCCGTCTTATAGCCAATGCCGCTATAGAATGCGAACTGGGCTAATAGCAGAATTTGCTGGCGCACGGTTAGCGGGCTATCAGGCGTGCTGGTTTCATCGGGGCCGCGCAACTGGTAGGTACACGTGCCGACAAAGCCACGTTGAGGATATTTTACAAATGAGACGAAGTGTGGGCGAAGATCATAATGGCTGATAGGCATGCCATCATCCTGAATGTAGCGTTCGATGCATTCGACCTGAACGACGTGTGCGATCTCAGGCGGAGCCAGTTCGCGCCAGCGAATGGCCAGCATAGGAAAAATATAGAGTGGGAGTGGCAACATGGCGTAATGGTTGCCGTGTTGTTTGTTGTGACGATTGATCCAATTGATCGTCGTGAGAGAAGCAAACTCCAGGCTAAGCGTTTCGGTTTCTTGCATAGAGCGTGCCTGTAGTTGTTCGACAAGTGCTGCAAACGTGGTGAAACCCGTCCAGCCAGCTGGGTCAGCAGACATCACCGCCTCTTGCAAGAGGAAGTCTTGCTTGCCGAGACGCATGAATGGTTCGCGTTCGATGTCAGTTGTCTGCATTGTGGGATGGACTAAGGCTGTATAAAGGAGAGGAAACAGATCAGTGAGCAGTAGGGTGATGCGCACAGTATAGATCTTATCAGGGAAAAGGGGCAGATGTAGGTTTTTATATTCAGCCTCACGCATTCGCTCTGCGGCGAAGGGAAATTGCAGGCTAGAGCAGGTAAAAAGGCGGCGTTTCCCGTCTTCATGAAGCCATGCGGAGACTTCTGGGGCAGCTGAGCGCACCCAATTGAAAAAGGCGGCGTGGACCTGTTCGCCCGAAAAAGCCATCAGTGATCCCTGTGTGAGCGGGCGCAGTTTTAACACGATGGCATAGAGTCGGGCGGGAGCCGTCGAAGCGAGGGGGATGTCCATTGTACGATCCTTTCGTGATGGTACATTGTTAAACTTCCTATGACGGTGCGTACATGTAGAGACACCTCTTGTGGGTATTTTTACATGTACACACCGTTAGGCCCATCAGAGCGTAGCGTGCATACCTTTCTTTAGAGCGTGGGGCGATACTGCATGTCGCCAGGCAGACGAATAGTATCATCGCCAAACACCGACTCATAGTAATCGCTTGCGACATACACGTTTGTCACCAGACTGGCGGGAGCCATGGCGATAATGTTGCAGTTTGTTGGCATTTGTGGCAGATCAAGTGGGTTGAGCGTGCCACTCATCCGTTGTTCTTGTTTCTCCAGGCGAACCCGTTTAGCGTTTTGTGTCACGGTATGTATCTGCCCTTTTGCCATCCATTTGCCCAGGCGGATCCAGCGTGGGAGCGTGATTTCTGTCTCGCTTAGCACAAAGAACTCGAAGAGGCTCTCAGGGGCGAGTTCTTTGGCGCGCCCAAAAACAACCTGATTACTACTTACCTGTGACATCAAGTTGTAATAGTTTACATTTGACATCTTAAAGGTACTGAAGGCAAATGTATAGCGAATGGGTTGTGCTGGCGTGACATACACTTTGCGCGCATTCAGCGTTTTGAAATCGTCCGCATAATGTGGAATTTGGACCGCATTGGCATAGGGAGATGAGACGAGGCCGAGGGCGTAGGTTAGTCCATAGTTATGCAGATATTTCTCGGTCTCGTACAGTCTTCCCATTTCGCGCGATGCATAGAAAAGGTAGTCGTGCAATACCAGTTGGCATCTGGTTATCAACATTGCTCGCCTCTATTTCTTGGTACTCTTCGCCACTTTTGACTCAATGCCAAAACTCTCGGCATAGCGCAGTGTTTCCGCATTGGCCTGGGTTAGCACCGCTCGTAGGCGGCTCTCGTCGCTGGTCAATTGGAGCGTCTCTTGCAAGAGTGCTTCAAGGGTGTCGCCTGTGAGTAGGCGGAAGACGACGCCATCTTCTTGCAGTAGCGAGGGAATAACAGTGGTCACTGCGTTTTGCACATCCTCACGTAGAAGCGGACTTTTGGCGCGTTGCTCTGGTGTCAGGATGTCATAGGTTGCCTGACAAAGTTGCAGGTTGGAGAAAATTTCACCGTCTGCGAAGACGATGGCGGCAACCAGATTTTGCACTGTGCCGGTGCGTGTATTTTGCGCACCATAGCGGCGTGTGCGCAAAATATTGTTCAGCACATAGATAAATTCGGCCTCAGTTGGGTCTTTGATTGTGACGACTGCAGGGAAGTAGACCTGTGGCAAGACATAGTCCTGTTCGCCCAGCGAGGTCTTCATTTTGCCACCTTCGCTCATCGTCCCATTTTCGTAGGGGGCGTTGAAGGTGAACTGCTGGTGCGACGTGTCGTAGCCAGTGATCGAGAAGGCCGAGTCCACCAGGACCTTTGAGCGTTCTGAACCTTTGTCGCCGATGGCAAAGCCGTAGTAGATGCAATCGGGGCATTTTTTGCAGAAGTCGCTGCTGTTGTATTCGCACGCTGTAACAATGCCGTAGCGGCGCAGCAACTCGCGTCCGGTTAGACGTTCTGGTGTGGATTGCTTGCGCTTGAACAAGACGATGCGCGAGGCCGGTCGCTGATTCTCGCTTTTGCGGCCCAGACTGACGCGGCCCAGGTTCAACTCACCATCGGTCTGGAAGAGGGCGAACGAATTGGTCTCGCGCAACAGGACGATGTGCGCGTATTTGCCCATCGGCAATTTAGGAATGTCCGTCTGAAAGATATCACTGGCTGGAATGTGCTGTAAAAACATGATAGTAATACTCCTTTTTTGTTCTCGCGTAAAGCATCGTGTGCTTTTTGTATTTGGGTGATAGCTAGAGCTAGGCAATCGGTGTTGGTTCTGCTTCCTGCTCTTGAATGCGCTGTTGGGTACGTTGATGCACGTAATACGCCTCACAGCCGTCTTTGAAGCGGTTGATGCGACTGCGCAGCGTGCCGCGTTCGCCCTGGCAGTAAGTAAGGAAAATCTGCTCGTAGAAGAACTTGACGAACTCGCGGACGGCAGGTTCTTCTTTCGGGTCGATTTCACGTCCGCGAAAGACGGCATAGCCCGTTGCCTGACGGCTGCGCACGCGGTCAAGCCAATTTTTCAGCTCGCCCTGAATCTGCCAGAGCAGATCATCTGGTTCAATATTTAGGGGACTGTTGATGATGGCGCGGGCTACGATATCGACGGGCTTGAGGATCGAATGGGTCTCATAACCGCCGCGATAGAATGTAGTGTAGAGGTCTACACATTGCTCGATGTTGCTCACATTTTCCTCCAAGATGTCTGCATAGATATGCAGGTAGCGTTTGGCCTCTTTCGGATAAAAGGACTCGCTCCCGCTGCGCTGCTGTTTGCGCAAGTAGTGAAACAGGTAAAGAGGATCGGTTTCCAGGTCGCGTGTGATGCCGTTCAGGTGTTTCCACTCTGGACGGCCTTTTTGGGCGTAGGTATCCAGATTAACGCCATAGATACTGCTCAGTAGACAAAGTTTGTGCATTAATTGGTTAATGCGCAAACGAGGTGTTTTGAGCAGGCGTGCCAGATAGGGATGTGGTGCATCGAAAATGACTGTCTCGCGAAAATCGCGTCCAGACGAGAAGAGTGGTAGCGACATTTCGGAGATGACCACTTTTGTGCTGGTGAGCAGTGGCAGGGCCAACGCGAGGAAGGCAGGCATGGCCCAGCTTGAGGTGTCGTCATCATCTTTGCCTGCGCGCACGCCAAAGAGGATGAGACCAGGATAGGCCGAGGGTTGGAATTTGATGTAACTGCGCTGCTTGCTGCTAGCGAGAGCGGGAGCATCTTCGCTCTCATCATCCTCATCGTTTAGTGAGACCATTTGTGCTTCCGCTGTCTCTTCAGCGGCTGCGAACACCTCTAAGGCCATCAGCGACGGCATCGAGATGTCTTCGCCGTCGAGTTGTCGGCGTATGGTGAAAAAGTTGATATCTTCAAGCTGTTGAATCAGGCCCTGAACCAGCGCGCCCGTTTCGGCGGTAAAGAAGAAGTTGGGGTAGATGGCGAGATATTTGGTTTTGAGTGCCTCAAATTTGCTACCTGTCAGGCGCAACTGGCCTTTTTGCAAAATTTGGCGCAGCATCAGTTCAAGTGCGCAGATCGCACAGATACCGCCTGCACTCTTGCCAGCGTAGAGCGAGAGTTTGTTTTTGTAGACCCAGGGTTGAAACAAGACGGCATTGTCGCTCTGCTCTTCGGTCGGATAGGCACTATTGCAAAGTGTGCAGATCAACTGGCGTCCTTTGCTTTTGGCGCCCGCGTAACGGGTGAGTTCTGCTTTGAAATCGGGAAATGTGCCGCCCTTGCGCACGGCGAGCGGTAATTCGACGACGCTGTCGAGGTAGTTTGTCAGATGTGTGAGATATTTTTGTGGCATACGTTGGCGTATAACAGAGCCTGCTTGTTCGATGATGAGATGAAGTGTTGAGAGAAAGAGGGTAAACAGGCTCTGTGTGCCGTCGTAGGTATCCATGCCGGGATGGTCGCGCAGGTAGCAGGCGGCAAGCCAGAACCAGCGATACTCAACGCCGCCCTTATTGGGGATCAAGCGTGACTGTTCCCAGTAGGGTGTGAGTTCCATGTGTTGGATGACGGCACGTTGGACCTGCTCGCGTAATTGTGCGTGCTGCTTGGGGTCGAGCAAATCTAGCATGGTCATGAAGACAACGGAAAGGAAACGACTGACGATGCCTGTGCGCTTATCTGTTGGCAGGTCAAGTGGCAACGTGGCTGGTAGCTCGCCATTGCTTTGCATCTGCCGCAGTTTGGTGAATGGAATGGCGGTAATATCGTTCGTTGTGCGGTTAATCGTATTTTGTGCAAGAAGCTCCGCATATTCTTCAAGTGTCAGAAATTCAAAGTAGTAGTCGGGATGTTTCGCGATGCCCTGAATGCTGAACTTGAAACCAGGAGCCTGAGTCTTGATGCGTTCTGCACAGATTTGGCGGAGCTGGGCGCGCACCGTTGCAACGATCTGTGCGGTAGTGATCGCAATGGTGAGTGACCTGCGCTTGAGATAGACAACGCCATCAGAGAAGAAGAGGTAGGGCCAGATACCTTCGCGCCCATCTGTAAAGAGCTGCACAAGTCCGGTATTAATGACATTAGTGAGTAGGCCGCGTGTCTCGCGCAGTTGATGATAGCTAAACTCCAGTGTATCGTCGCTCAATGCAGCAAGAATGGTGCTGAGTGTCTGTGCCTCTTTTTCCAAGAGAATGGCGGAAGGCGAGGCAACCAGATAGGCGATATGATCAGAGTAGGTGCAGAGACGCCGGAGTAAGAGGAGACGCCGCTCTGGCAACTGAAAATGCCAGAGATAGGGATGCAGATGCGTGCCCCAGACTTGCTGTGTATTGATCGCCAGATAGGTGATATCTTCCAGATAGGTCATAAAAGCGGGGAAAAACGCCTCGGCATTGCAGCGTTGCAGTTGTTCTGCGATTACCGCTTTCGCGGCATCGATGGCGGCACGGTCCTGTGTGGGAATGCCATGCTGCCGCAGTATCTTATCTACGTCGTGCATCAGATAGGCAAGCACGTAGACGCGCTGTTCGATCTCGCTAAATGGGATTTGCCCTACGTTCTCCGCTTCCAGTAGTCTGAGCAGACGGAGCGCGGGAAAAATGCCATTGAGTAGATGGCTGACCATGCTCTGGTCATCTTTCGCCTCAAACTTGCGCTTTGTCTCTTCGCTCAAATCATGGTTATGGCTATGCTCACCGCCCTTTGCTGACAGGATGGCATAGTGTTCCATCAGAGCGGGCAACATCAGATCGACAAACGAGCGTGTTACGGTATCGTCCGGTGCGATCTGGTCCTGAAGAAATTTCAAGAAAAACATGTAATACCTCTCATAGTTTTATCAGCGTGCGTGATTATAACATCATGGCTTTGTCGCCTTTGGTTGTGCGAAAATGTAGAATAGATTCTAACAATAACGCTTCTTGTCCAAAGGCCAGCGAATATTCGTAGCCGGTGCTGTCGCGCAGACGATTGATTGGAAAAAGCATGCTCAAATTGAGGCGTCCTTTGAGTTCTGCACGTTTCATATTGCTAAAGATGCAGGGCAGCCTGAGCTTTTTGAGTGCCTTGTTGATCTCGCCAAGATCGCGATGGCGTGGCTCATCGACAAAAAAACCAGGGCAAATTTGTAGCTGATGTAATTTGTGCTGCTGCGTATTGCCTAAATCTTGTGCGAGACCGAGAACGAGTTGCTGGCGTTCGGGAATGTACTTTTCGATCCGTAGATAGACGAGTTGCTGCTCAAAATCGCGCTCTTCAAGACCTCGCTGCCTGACTTCCTGCATAAACACTGCTTTATCCATGACGTGAAAATCGGTATTTGCCAGCAAGAAGAAGAGATCATAGGTTTTCAGGTGATTATCGGTATCCCAGACACCACATGAGAGCGGACTTTGACCGCGAAAGCTTGCCAACTCGCGTAGTATCTCTGGTGCTTTCTTGCTATATGCCCAACATCGCTTGAGAGCCTTTCCCATGACCGGTTCTTTGCCACTGGTTCCATAAAGACGCTCATAATGCTCTTGTAATGCCTGGCTAAACGCGCTATGTTCGTCTTGTCCTTTACCGCCTGCGTGTTGCAGTTCCATCAATACCATTGCGGCCTGCATGGCTCCCCAACGCTGCGCATACTGTTTGAATTGCTGCTCGGTTGGGAATACCTCGCGCACGAGCGTATTAAAGCCTTCTCGTTCCATTGTATGAATGCTTCCAATTTGCTCTTGCAAACGCTCGTGCACGAAGCGAGGTAGCAAGGCATGGGCAGTATACGCGGGAAATTCGGCATGTCGTCCGAGTCGCCCAAAGCGTTGCAAGAATGTGCCGCTATCGAAAGCCTCAAAGATCAGGTAGTTGATATGAAAATCAATGCCTACATCAACTGTTGAGGTGCCAACCAGAATATGCTGCTTGAAAGATTGTGCCTTTTCTTCTGCGTTCGTCAGACCTGTATTTTCGCCTACGGTAATGCCGTGTGGTATGAAGTATTCGCGCAGACGGGTCACGAGACGGCGGGCCGTTGCGACCGAATAGACGAGGATAGCCGCTTTAGAGGTAGGATGTTGCTGGAAGAAGGCGAGCATTTCCGGCAGGTGCGTCTCTACCCATTGCTCCGTTGGTGTTTCCTGACTAACATCGTGCAGGTGCAGGTGCAGGTCACAGCCCTGCAGAATGCAGTGATAACCTGGCTGTGCGGTTGCGGCATAGCTGCCGGTGATCTGGCGATGGCGTAGGCCGCTGCGTTCGAGCAATTGGGTCAGCAGTGGCGTCGGTGTTGCGGACAGGAACACGAATTTCTTGCGCTCGTTAGGTTTGTTGGCATAAGATGTTGCCAGATAGCCGAGCATGTTGGTAACGGCAAGGACCTGTGGGACGCCGAAAACATGAAACTCGTCGAAGAGAAAGTAATCAAAGCTCATGGCAGTTGTGACGGCCAGTTCTTGCTTGAGATGGCCCCAGCCATAGTGGTAGCCCATGATGAGGTGAATGATATCCGGGTTGGTCAGTAGTATCGGGTTGTTCTCGATCAGCTTGCGGATCTCTTCGATGCGTGTCGCCTCATGCAGTCGGGTAAGCTGTGTGATTTTGTTGCTATACATGGTATCGGACTTGGGCAAGCGCAGATGCAGGCGTTGTCCATAGAGGGGCAGTGCAGTGTACTGATCGCGCACAAGCTCGTTGCTTGGATACATGGCGACCACGCTCTGTCCCGCGTGCAGGGCGGGCAAGTAGGCCGCGAGACTTTTGCCGTCACCAGTCATAGCGGTGTTGAAAATGACATCGACCTCGGCATCGTTAAAAGCATCTAGCGTCTCGACCTGATGCCTGAGTAACTGCATACCGCCAATGGTCTTGTCGGGGTGTAACGCGGAGTAAACGGGCTGGATGTGTAGCGCAATAGATGGCATGGATAATCCCCCTCTCCATCTCCTATTGGTAGGAATGAGCGAATAGGTTGACATTCGCTCATCCTTGTGCGATTTCGTGTTGGATTGCCGATACTGAGTGGAAGTATAGCATCGGCCAAAGCGGTTGTCAACAGGTTAATTCGGATGAAGTGAAAATATTGAATACTATCTTGTTTGTTTTCTTGCGATGTGTTATGATTATGCCAGATACGCAAGTGCGATTGAAATAATTCGGATGAAGTGAGTATAAGAATGCAAGGATAGTCTGTGTGGAATCACCTTGCGATACCGCACCGCCTATGAAACCATAGGCGGTATTTTTTGTTACCCCCAGTGAGATTGCGGTAAATACACTCCCCCAGTCCGCTATTCTATTTATTTTTTCTCAAAACTGAAGCATACTAGCTAGAATGTTTTTGTATAACTACTATGCTATAACAAATAAAGGGTTTACATAACATCATTCATAGTACTTTATAACCATAATGTGGACGGAACATCCTCTTAACAAGTAATATGATATCTATCAATACTCATGTAGGGGCATGGGAAAAAGGTCTCCAATACTGCGAGAGTCAATCCGTGATTGCACGATCACTGCGCCATGAAGAGGTGGATAATGGCAGGCAATCCAGGGCAACTCTTGCTGCATGTACAGGCGAACAAGGGCCGTTGACAGCCAGGATGGAATTTGCCCATCGATAATAAGTCCACGTGTGGTAGAAAGTGGAGGGCAGGCAAAGCTATCAGCTTGGAAATAATCCAGGTGTTTGGTGCGAATATCAACTGTCAAGATAATTGCATCTGCATACTCTTGAGCCTTGAATTGGATATCGGGCGATGCAGATGTTCCGAAATGCAGTGATGGTGGCTGTAACCAACCATTGAGCATGTCAAAACGCGGGTCAAACTGGTAAAATGGTTGTGGTGTTGTCCATGCGGCTAGCGCGCTATAGAGCCAGTGTGGCCCTTTCCCATAGACCGATAGCATGTCATCAGAGGAAAGTTGGACTAACAGCGTTGGTAGCATGGCTGGCTCCCACTCTTTCGTGTTAGGAAAAAGCATTGGCAGTGTACGCTCTACGTGAATGGCTGGTTTTGTTGGTGCATTGTCAAGATATATTTTATCTGGGTCTCCTGGCAAGCTAGAGCTAAAAAGTGCTACAATGCGCTCAACAAGTAAATCGAAGAGTTGTCCCTGCACAGGCTGATGGCGTTCCAGATGCGTGATCGTGCCCTGAATGACTGGAGATGTTTGTGTGATAACGCTATCACCTTGACGCTCGGAATAGAGCAGGGCGAACAATTGCAAATGGTTTTCTTCTGCCAATGCATGCCAGAATGTCGCTGTTTGTGGATCATTTTGATGCAAAAGAAGAAGTGCGTGGGTGCATTGCTGGAAAATCGTATTTTGTGCGTCTTTAGGTTTCCCTCCCATGTCAATGAGCATGGGGAGCAAGCGATGTTCAATATCGCGGCTACTTCCTAGTGTAAATTCGTCGCTCCATTCGGCTTTGACACGCAAGCGTTTTACGGTTGTCTCATCAACTTCCTGTGACCAGTTGCCTTCACCGTCGGGATTGGCGCGAACAGTATGGTGGGCAATGCCGCATTCGCGCAAGGCTTTCGTGAGGGCGTGGAACAGGACAGATTTTCCGGCATGGGGTGGTCCCCCAATAATAATGGCGGGTAATTGGTTCATAGACAACTCTTTCTAACGATAAAGATAGAATGTGAGATGGGTAGTGATGCAGAGTAGCACACGTCACGTACTTTTGGCAACGCTGGGCGGTCAGCCACAGATTGTCACGCTCGCCCTTGATTTGTTGCTGGAGCGTTCGATTCCTATTCGTGAAGTGATTGTTATTCATCCAGCGTCGTACCCTCGTTTACAGCAATCGGTAGAGCGGCTTGCCAAAGAATTTGCAGATCAGCATTATACCTTTCATGGGCAAAAGCGTGCTATTTCGCTCCATTATCGTGTTCTCAAGCATTATGGCAATCCCATCCATGATATTGTTGACGAACAAACGGCAGACGGTATTCTGTTTGATATCGATGAACTGCTGCGCACATTGAAGCTGCAACAGGCAACCATCCATTTTTGTATTAGCGGCGGGCGTCGCCTGATGGCGTTTTTTGCCTTTTCTGCCGCCTTGTTGAATTTCACGCATAATGATCGTCTCTGGCATTTGTATACACCAGATGCGCTTCAGGAGCAGACCAAGCACGGGGCGGTCATGCATCTGCCCCTGGAGTCTGGTGTGCATCTTTTCGAGGTTCCCTTTCAGCGTGCATCACAGTCGTTGCTTGCGCGTCAACTGGTGCAACAGACGCGGCACGAAGATGAGAAGATGAAACCCGAAGAGCATGAGCGTTGCGAGCAGGCGTATAAGCGTGCGACAAAACGCCAACAAGAGGTATTGCGTGCTATCGCGAGTGGGCAATCTCTGGAACTCGTGCGACAAGAATTGCATATCACTCAAAATACGCTCAACACGCATATCCGAGACCTGTTAGCAATGAGTCGCGAAGTATGGCCCGGCGAACATTTCCGCGATTACCGTTCCATCCATCATAAATTTGCGCCATACTTCAGCGACGATTAAAGTATAGCGCGCAGTAAGGAAAAAGAAATCATGAGAACTGATGAAAAATCTCATGAATGCTCATGATGTATTTACAGGTATGTCATGGTACAGTTGTGTAGGCGAAAGAGAGAGAAAGAAATGAGAGTAAAGAGGTATTGGTATGGAGTATCTTTTTGAGGTAAATATTGGACCTGTGCAGGGGTTCATTGCCAGTGCGCGCCGTAGCCGCGACCTATGGTTTGGTTCCTGGGTGCTGAGTGAGCTTTCAAAAGCGGCAGCACGCTGTATCGCAGATCAGTATACGTTGGAAAGTCTTATTTTCCCTGCGCCTCAAAATATTGAAGAACTTGGAACTGATGAAAAACCTGATACAGATTTAAGTGTTGCCAATAAGATTATCGCTAAGGTTTTTGCTACGCAAGATGGTATAAACGAACTAGCAGAAAAGGTTCGTGTGGCTGTTTTTAATCGACTCTCTGCAATAAAAGATACGGCTTTCAAGATTGCCTGGAATCATATGGGTGATAGTGATAGGAAAATTGCAACTGCGCAAATCGAGGACTTGGTAGAGTTCTCGTGGGCTGGTGTGCCTCTCAAAGAAGCAGATTACATGTATAGCCGTCACTTGTTAGAAGCTATCGTGAGTGCACGTAAGAACACACGCGATTTCGCCCCTGTTACCTGGGGAGATAAGCGGCCAAAATCTTCTATTTCAGGACAGTTAGAGAGCGTTATTCCTAAAAAATACTATACCTCTCGTGAATCTCTGAACCTTTATAAGGATTTTCATGCTGGATCATCAGAACATTTATCCGGTGTCGACCTGCTAAAACGTTGGGGAGCTACTGAGAATACTCCAGGATTCCCTAGTACTTCACATATTGCATCTCTTTCCTACTTAAATCGTCTCGACCAGATAACTGAAAAAGCTGCTTTGGAGCAAGCTAAGGTAAAGTGGGAAGCGTATCTGCGCGCGGTCAAAGGGTTAAACGGGCTAAATGAAAGAGTTGAGTTGGAATATGTACCTAATAAATATAACGTACATGCAATATTAGGACGATATGAAGGTTCAATGCTTTTTGCAGAACGTCTGGTGGACCTGGTCGATGATGTAAACCGCCCGGAAGTAAAAGCAGCCATGAGAGAGGCTACACAGGCTTTAGAAACATTTTTTAAACATGTAGATGTTGTGACTGAGAGCAGAAGGCGGCCTAATCCTTACTATGCGATCTTGCAGGCTGATGGCGATAGTATGGGAGTGGCTATTGATAATCAGGGCAATTCAGAAGGACATCAGCGTATCTCGCGAGCCTTAGATTCATTTTCCTCGCAGGTGAGCAAAATTGTAGAAAACTACCAGGGTGCTCTAATCTATGCGGGCGGTGATGACGTTTTAGCTTTTTTGCCGCTGCACACTGTTCTAGAGTGCGCTCACAAACTTTCTGAAGAATTTTGTAAGACATTGAAGGATTTTAAAGATAAGGATGGCAATTCACCGACGCTTTCCGTTGGTGTCGTGATTGTTCATCACCTTTCATTGCTTAGTGAGTCACTTGAGCTTGTTCGTAAGGCCGAAACAGCGGCGAAAAAAGTGGATGGCAAAAATGCGCTTGCAATTACAATGAGCAAACGGAGTGGCGATGATTACACGATTGCGGGATGTTGGTCTGACAAGGACGGACGTGACGGCATATATGCACATCTGGATAAACTTATCGAATTTTGTGATAAGGATGAAATACCGGATGGGACCGCTTATGAAATCCGCGAGATGGTGCAACGCCTGACTGTACCTGCGATACAGAAAGATCAGTTGGAAACCGCAGAGGTGTATAAACTTATTGCTTATGAGGTCAAGCGCATTATTGATAGAAAATTGCGTGTGCCACGCGGCAAACTGACTGATGCGCGTGCCAAGGAAATTGAAGGGTTTCTTCATAACCGATTAGGTATCCAGAAAAATGGTGTAGCTGCAAGCATGGACCGCGAGAGAGTAGAAAATTTTATTAATGAGTTGCTTATAGCACAAGCATTGGCTGATGCACGCAAACTGGCACAGGTAAAGCAAGGAGATAAGTAGGTATGGCACTCTGGATTATTGAACCACACGACCCGATAATTTTTCGTGATGGCAAACCGTTTGGCCCTACTCCTGGCGCGCAGGCCAAATCACTCACGTTCCCGTTTCCCTCTACAACGACAGGTGGAGCACGCACGCGCGCAGGATCAGATGGAGACGGACGCTTTATTAAAAGTGGGGAGCTGGATGCCATCAAGAAAATAGCCGTGCGTGGACCGCTTTTGGTGCAGTTATCTGATGATTCTGCTGAACCAACTGAGTGGCTATTTCCTGCGCCAGCCGATGCCCTGATTTTTGAAGTAAAAGAAGAAAAAACTCATAGGGTGAAACAGCTCGAACCAGTGAACTTGCCAGAGGGAGCAATTGTAAGCCCTATGTCTTCAGCAGGAGATACAGCTACACCGAGAAAGCTCAAGCCTGTGGGCCTTCCTGTGGCTGATCCGAGCAAACCAGCGAAGGATGCACCTCTTTACTGGTATAAAAAGCATTTTTATCAATGGTTAACTGCACCAAGCGAATTGCAAAAATTTTACCATCTTTCTGGTCTGGGTCATAGCGGACCTATGCGACAACAGCGTATCCATGTGAGCATTGACCCTGAAACGTCGACTGCAAAAGAGGGTATGCTATTTGGCACAAATGGGCTGGAATTTACCCATACTGACAAAGAGCAGAAAAACCGACTGAACGGTGCGCAGCGGCTGGCTCTGGCTATTGATGTAGATGAGGGACCGTTTCATGTACAAGAAGGCTTTGCGCCTTTAGGCGGAGAACGAAGAACAGTCGTCTGGCATAAAAGTAATGTCGGTTTACCAGAATGCCCGCCTGAGCTGAAAGAAGCTATAAAGAGTGATAAAGCCTGTCGTCTGATCTTGCTCACACCCGCTTATTTTGCTCAGGGATATTATCCTACATGGATACTGAGTGAGCGTGAAGGTGTAAAACCTACGCTAGAAGCGATAGCTGTGCAGCGTCCCCAGGTGGTTTCAGGGTGGGATTTTGAAAAGAAGGGACCCAAGCCGACCCGTCGTCTTGCTCCTGCTGGTACAGTTCTGTTCCTCTCGTTTAAGGGCAACAGTCCTGAAGCAATCGAGGCCTGGATAGAGAAAACGTGGATGCAGTGTGTCAGTGATGATGTGGAAGGTGCAAGTAATTATGGGCAAGATCGACTTGATGGGTTTGGTCTAGCGGTTCTGGGAAGATGGGTTTCACCTGAAGCAGTAAAAGAAATTAGTGTAAAGGAAAGAGCGTGACCATGCGAAAGCAACCACAAATAATGCCCCCTGACGTTATTGAAAAACCTGCACAAGGCATAATAACCCAGGTGCGCGAATACGAACTTATTACGCCCCTGTTTGGCGGTGGTGTCACCCCTGGCAAAACGGATACAGTCACACCCATTCGTGGTACAGAGATTCGTGGTCATTTACGCTTCTGGTGGCGTGCATGTCGGGGTGGGCAGTTTAACGGCGATCTGGCAAAGATGAAAGCGGAAGAGGACAGGATATGGGGCAAAGCGTATAAGAAGGGTGATGAAATAGTAGCTCACACCGATACTGTACAGATAAGTGTGGATGTACTCAAACCAGGTGGAGATATAGAAGCATTTCAGGTCTCAAAAAATGCTCGTGGACGTAATGAAGCTAAACCAGCTAATAATATTCCCGCCTATGCAGCATTTCCTTTACAACAAACAAAAGAGGAGCTAGAGAAACCCAATCCTCCATATAGATATGTGAAAAGAGGTATTGCATTTCTTCTAACCATTTCATTTCCAGAAGCCCATAAAAATGAAATAGAAGCGGCTCTTTGGGCATGGGAAACGTTTGGTGGAATTGGCGCACGGACACGGCGTGGCTTTGGTGCATTACGGTTGACTAAAATCGACAACAAGACTGTTACTACTCAAGAAGTCCCACCCTCAGCTACAGTAAAGGATTGGATACAAAAAAAGCTGCAAGAGTTTGTTATTGCAGGGGTATATCCAGCAGGAGTCCCTCATTTAAGTCAGAATATACGGATGAAATTGGTATCAGATCGTGATGCTATTTTTGCATGGAATACGCTCATCAAGAAGTTACAGCGATTTCGTCAATTTGATCGGCAGGTGAAAAATTTTGTCTGGCCTGAGCCACATGCAATTCGCCGATTGACTCGTACTGAGGGTGGGCATGGAAATGCGCATCGTATCATTAATAAATTTCCGCGCGCTGCTTTCGGGCTACCAATAATCTTTCACTTTGTGGATGGTACGCCTCCTGATCTCACTCTGAAAGGGATTGGTGAAGGAAAAATGGGAGAACGTTTCGCCAGTCCAGTTATTTTACGGCCTATATTATGCAGTGATGGTCGGGCAGTCGGGTTGGCAATTTTGTTAGATGGGCCTCGTGTCGAGACTCAGAATCTTCTCCTGATTGAGAAAGGTACGAAATCACATATAGTATCAGCAGTATTAACACCAGATGAAGCAAAGACAATAGAAGTTCTAAATGGACAAACCGATGTTTTAAAAGCCTTTTTTGACTCTTTATAAGGAGTAATAGTCGTGAATACACAACTGATTTTTATTCATGCCCTCTCGCCATTACATGCTGGAACAGGTCAGGGCGTTGGTGTGATTGATCTACCTATCGCACGTGAAAAGGCCACTGGATTACCATTTTTGCCCGGCTCATCGCTTAAAGGTTCGCTACGCAGCCTTTGCCCAAAAGAGAAACTCGCGCAAGTATTTGGTGCAGAGGTCGGTCTGTCAGATGAATATGCTGCCAGTTCGGTACAATTTTCAGATCAGCGTTTGCTCCTGTTCCCTGTGCGTAGTCTGGCTGGAACCTTTGCCTGGGTCACCTGTCCCTATGTGCTTCGACGGCTGGCTCGTGATATTGCAGATACAGGAATACAAGGGTTACCAACAAAAGTTCCCCGTATTGCAAATGTAGCGGGTTGCCTTGTTGCCAATCCACAAACGAGCAAGATTACACTGGAAAACACCACAAAAGTCTATCTTGAAGACCTGGATTTTACTGTCCAGGCTGGTGGGGCGGAGGATGTAGCCACTTGGGCGAAATGGATAGGGGAACAGGTATTTCCTGCTGATAGTGATTGGGGGCAAATGCTGGCCGAACGTATCTGTATTGTGCATGACGATGTTTTTAGCTTCCTCGTCGAAACTGCCACTGAAATCACGGCTCGTATCAAGCTGAAGGAAGATTCTAAAACGGTACAAGATGGCGGCCTCTGGTATGAAGAAGCATTACCTGCTGAAACCATTCTTACTGGTTTAGCTCTCTTTAGTCCTCTGCCAGCATCTAAGTTAACCGTAAAAGAGACTCAAAAAATTATTCAGGATATTACAAAACAGGTGATCCAGTTCGGCGGCAAAGCAACAGTTGGGCGTGGTCTCTGTCATGTGCAGATGACGCAGGAGGGGTTGTAATCAATGCTTACGCGCGATCAGAGATATGCTGTTGAGGCACACAAGCATGTTTCAGCAGTGAAAAAAGAAGATCAAAGAAGTTATGGGGCAATGGCTCATAAATTGCCCATTCTTATCCGTACTGCTGGTCTGGCGCAGGCTCTGACCTTTGTGGAGGCACGAGGTTTAAAGAGCCAGACACAGTTATTAACTGACCTTGCAAGTACGCTTGGTAAAGCGAGTGGAGGAGTGTTGTTAGAACAGGCGCGCAATTCAGAATTGAGTGCCTATATGCTGCTTACCCAACAGGTTTTGGCGGCATTGCTGTGGTATAAGCGTTTTGCGCAGTCTATATTGGGTGTAGAGGCGAGTGAGGATTCACAATCCTCACAAGATGGTAAGAAGGAGGACTAATGAACAGTCGTCGTAGTCGCCTCGTAACCTTGAATGGAGAAATATTCAAGGGTAAAGAACGGCATGCTGGTCTCTGGCTTGATAAATATATTGTGTCGCAGGAACGCGATGATCCTGAGAATCGCAGCGGATTGGTTGCTGATGTTGCTTCATTTTCGACACCATCTGCATATGTCGCATTTTACAAACAATGGGAGAAGACGCTTAAATCGGCCAAAGCAGAGATACGCTATGCAGTTGTGCAGGGGCGTATGATTGTTGGGCTTGGCAGTGAAAGTGTCTTAGAAACCTCTATTGCGTTGCATCGTACCTATGGAGTCCCGTATATCCCCGGCAGCGCGCTCAAAGGGTTAACTGCTAGCTATGCGCGCCAGCATCTAGATGCGTGGTCAGCAAAGCGTGAGGCATATAAAGTAGTATTTGGTGATACTGATGATGCTGGCTATATCACCTTCTTTGACGCGCTCTACGTTCCTGATTCAGGGCATAACAAATTGCCGCTTCATTCTGATGTCATCACTGTTCATCATGAGGATTACTATCAGGAGAAAAAAGGCAGTGCGCCAACTGACAAGGATAACCCTAACCCAATACCATTTCTGAGCGCGACGGGCAAATATATCATTGCTTTGACTGCACCTGATCTAGATGACAAAACATGGCTTACAAGGACATTTGATATCTTAGAATTGGCTCTTAAAACCTATGGGATAGGAGCGAAAACCTCTAGCGGCTATGGACGCATGACACTTGAAACACCACCCGTAGACCCTGAAATCGGCCAGGCGGAAAGGTATAAGCTAGAGATTGAGCGTATGCAAGGGAAGTATGTCTCTTCACAATTGTCAGGCTATTACCCCAAATGGCTAAAGCTGACGAATTATGAAGCGCGGCAAATCGTTGCCGCTGCCATTGTCGAAAAAGTGCGCAAAGCGGGACGCGAAAAAGCCAGCGCAGACAAATCCTGGTACAAAGATTTGCTGGCATTCCTCGGAGAGGGATGATCCTGCAGTTTGGGATTGTGTAAGAGTTTGTATTGGTTTTATCGTAGCGATATGTCAGCTAAGGTTAAGAAGAAAAAGTGAGATTACAACAAGAGAGGGGTAAACTTATGACAAAGGCTTTACTATTGCTTACCGGAGGACGCGGTATTCCTGATATGTTGGTCGTAAAATATCTTCGGCCCGACATAATACTAAATTTGACCACTGTGCAAGGTTTAAAAGCAGCTCAAAGTCTTAAAGATTTTGTGGATAGACATTTTCACTTGCAAATGGAAATATTACCAACAATTGATCCTTATGACGAACAAGGAATAAAAGATGCGTGTAAAGAAGCACTCCAACTTTACCCAAAAGCAGACTGGATTATACATTTTACTAGTTCGCCAAAGATTGTGAGTATATATGCTCATGATTTTGCTCGTGATAATAATATACCATATTGGTTTCTTGATACGGATGGTAAGCAGGTTGTATCTCTTGTCCGAAGGAGTGATATTAGAAATGAAGAATTATATCGTGTGAATGTTGAAGAATATATGGGTGCTTATGGACGTACTTATCAAATACCTAAATCTCTAGCATATCGTAAGAAAGCTGAAAGTTGGTATGAAATCGCCCGAGCTATGGCATATTTGCCTCAGCAGACGGAAACCCTTCTAAAAGTTATTAGAAGTAATAATAAGCGTCTTGGAATGCGTGTATCAAAACAAGCTGGTATGCTGTTACAGCAACTGGAAGCTCTAGATGCGTTGACTATAAAAAACATAGTTGAAGCAGAAGATACTGTAGAATGCGTTATTAAAGATGAAGAAATGCAAGATTTCCTTAGTGGAGACTGGTTAGAAGTATATGTGTGGACTGAAGCGAAAAAATTGGGTTTTGCGGATGATTGCCAATGGGGATATAAAATAGTAGCCGATATACCTGCCAATGAGCTTGATCTCGCTTTAACTTATCAAGCACGTTTGTTAGTAGCTGAGTGCAAAGCATCTGGAAAACCTTTTGAGACAGATCATCTTTACAAACTTCATTCTGTTGCTGATCTGATAGGAGGAAATTATGTGAGACAAATCTTTGTAACACATATACCTCGACCGGAAAAAGATGATAAATTTGAAAATTTCCGTCAACAAGCAGATATCAGACGTGTATCTGTCATCACAGGAGACCAACTTCCAGATATAGGAATACTGCTTCAACAACAAATAGGGGCAACTGGGAGAAGTATATAATCATGCTCATACTCAATTTTTCACATCCGCTCACGGAGGAACACAAGTCGCAGATCGAGGCTCTGGCGGGGGCGCGGGTCGGCGAGGTGCGCACGATCGCGGTGCAGGTCAACCAGGCGGAGCCGCTGGCGGGGCAGGTCAGTGCGCTTGTCGATAGTGTAGGGCTGGCTCCGCAGGAGTGGCAGACACGCCCGCTGCTCATCAATCCGCCAGGGTATGCTCCGGCAGCGTTTGTGCTGCTAGCGGAACTGCATGGGCGCATCGGTCACTTCCCGACGCTCATCCGTCTGCGTCCCAAGCCCGGTCCGGTCACGAGTTTTGAGGTCGCAGAATTGCTCAACCTGCAAACGGTTCGTGAGCAAGCGCGCGCACGCCGCTAACCGCTAAGACTTCTAAAGAACAGGACATCCATGTGGATGTCCTGCTTTTTTGTGTGGAAAAAATAACATTGCGCAAAAATTTAAGGTCGTTCCCTTGACATCACCCCTTGCCAGATACTATGCTGTATACATCCGAGGTACATTAGTTTGTTGATAAATTAAATCAACAATAAAATGCCTCTTATTTGAAAAAGTATCGATGTGTCCGCGTGATAACAAGCGAGGATAAATCTAAATGACAACAAACGAGGAGGAAATATGGCTGATTATACTGCGTATGCTCATCCGAATGTGCTGGTGGATGCCGCTTGGGTGGAGCAGCACCTGCAAGACCCGAAGGTACGTCTCATCGAGGTTGATGTCAATACCAGGTCTTATGACGAGGGACATATCGTTGGCGCGGTTGGTTTCAACTGGCAGAAGGATTTGCAGGAGCAGGTGGTACGCGCACCTCTGAGCAAGGACCAGTTAGAGACGCTGCTAAGCAACGCAGGCGTAAGCAACGATACGACGATTATCTTGTATGGCGACAATAACAACTGGTTTGCGGCCTGGGCCTTGTGGGCCTTTAAGTATTATGGGCATGAGGATGTGCGCCTGCTTGATGGCGGTCGCGTCAAGTGGCTGGCAGACAAGCGCGAGATCACGACTGTTGTGCCTTCCTACCCGCACACGCAGTACGTTGCCAAAGAGCCAAATAACGATATCCGCGCGTTCCGTGACTACGTTATGACCCGTCTCAACAAGAGCGATCTGGCACTGGTAGACGTGCGCTCCCCTGGCGAGTACAGCGGCGAACTCTTGGCGCCCGCGAATTTGCCTCAAGAGGGTGCGCAGCGCGGCGGTCACATCCCAGGCGCGGCAAACATTCCTTGGGCATCCGCTGTGCACGAGGATGGCACGTTCAAATCGGCAGAGGAACTGAGCCAGCTCTATGCCAGTAAGGGCGTTGTGCCTGATAAGGAAGTTGTGGCCTATTGCCGTATCGGTGAGCGTTCCGCACATACCTGGTTTGTGCTGACACAACTGCTCGGCTATCAGAATGTGCGCAACTATGATGGTTCCTGGACTGAGTGGGGTAGCCTGATTGGCGCGCCCATCGAGAAGTAATGTTCTGCCAAACGTCATTGCAACCCAAGGGACAGGGGTAGGGCATATGGGGCGTGTATGTGGAGACTTTTGTGGTCAATACCGCTTACCGAGGAGCAATCGGTCTGAGATGTGGAGGTTGTGTTGCTTTACCTGAAATGCATGAAAGGAACGTAGGGACCGATTCATCGCGTCCGTCGTGCCCAAGCAGCAAGTATGCCCTGCTCCATCCACCGTGCCTAAGAGAATCGAACATCATTGGCTCAGAGGAGCAATCGGTCTGAGATGTGGAGGTTGTGTTGCTTTACCTGAAATGCATGAAAGGAACGTAGGGACCGATTCATCGCGTCCGTCGTGCCCAAGCAGCAAGTATTCCCTGCTCCATCCACCGTGCCTAAGAGAATCGAACATCATTGGCTCAGAGGCACGGACGCGATGAATCGGTCCCTACGTCTTTTGCCACAGGAATTTGTTAAAGAGCATCATCACACCTCGGAGCGATTGCTCCTCTGTAAGCGGTATTGCCCCTTGTGGGTGTCATACCTGTGTCTCAATTGAAGATGAATGAATTGCCAAAACGTGTCAGATGGCGTTTGACAGAGCAGTAGGGACGGTTGATGCGTATTGGGCGTGATAAATCACGCCCCTACGGGGAATTGCGGTATTTTGTGTGTCAATGTGTGCGGATTAATATCTTTCCTGTAGCCGTTCCATGCGCGCGTTATCCTGCTGAAATTTGATATTGGCTTTGTTGAGCAATTCGTGAACCTGCTCCTGAGGCCAGATGACCACGCCATCGTCGTCTGCGATAACGAGATCACCGTCGCGAATGATTGTGCCACCAATTGAGACCATGCCACCGATGATTGCAGGACCGTTTTTATGAGAGGAGATAGGTGTCACTCCGCGACACCAGACGGCAAAGCCTAAGTCACAGATTTCGCGTGAGTCGCGCACCAGCCCATCGGTGACCAGGCCTGCGATGCCCGCATTTTGCATTTCGAGGGCGAGCAAGCCGCCAATAGTAGCAGTGCGCGACGTGCTACCACCCGCAACCACCAGTACCGTACCGGCTGCTGGTGGGTTTTCCAGTACTTTGCGCACAGATAAGTTGTCGTCCTGGTGCATAAATGCTACGAGAGCAGGGCCGACAATGCGTGTTGCGGCACAAAGGGCGTGAACAGTATCTGGAAGAACACCCTGTCCCTCTGTCGCGTCAGAGGCGAGAGTCGTTGAGAGCCATGCAGGAATTTCAATCATCTTTGTCTCCATCAAAGTTAATGCCGCTGATAGGATAGTCTTTGCATTAGTATACCTTCTCATGCAACACTATTGGGTCATTGTGTACTCTTTCCGTATTTTTATAGGTAGTTTGGCTAAGAAATGAGCTATCTCTATCGGGTGCGCTGTGCACATGTAATATAGAAAGAGAAAAAGCTATGATATGTCTCCCACTCTTGTCGCATCATTTGTGATAATTTATCATAGAGATCGGCTTGTATACCCAGTTGTTTGACTAGCATCGGTTTGATAGCGCGGTTATATGTATAAATATCGGTGGCGGTCATGTTACCGATGCGACCAGCCCAGTTGCCTAGCGGCAGGTCTACGCGATAACTTTGAATGTTTGTTAACCCTGCTGATTGTAGCAGCGAAGGTAGACGCGAGCAGACCTGGGTATCAATGCCACGTTGTTGACTCCATTGTGCGCCCCATTGGGCTAATTGGGCCATCGCGGGACCTACTCGCTGGATGATCTGGTCGGATTCTGCCAGTTCGATCCAACCGCCCCGGCGGGTGACACGTATTAGCTCTGAAACGACATGAGGCCATTTTGTAACGGGAATGGCAACATGTAAGAAGCGTTGGTGTAGAAAGTCGAACGTCATATCAGGAAATGGAAGCTCTTCTAGTACATTGCCTCTGACAAAACGATAGTTACGCGGGATAGTCTCTTCGCTCTTGGTTTCAATTGTATTAATATCCAAGCCGAATACTTTTGCTTGTGGAAAGGCAAGTGCTATTTCATGTGCCCAACGTCCTGTGCCGCAACCAACATCCAGGATACCATGTGGATTGTCCAGCGGCGCGATATAATTGCACTGCATGGCATAGCGGACGAGGTAGTGTTGAAAGTCGAGTCTGTTGTATTCAGCTTGGTCAGTGGGCATGAGGTAGGGCAGGTCTTTGATATGACGACGCCCCTCTAGCCAGAGGAACTCTTCCTCAGGCGGTTGATCTTTGGTTGCTTGTGTGCTATTTTCGTTGCTACTACGCTTGCGAAACCAGGGTAGCCACTGCATATGTCCCCCTTATACATCTCTGTACGTCACGATAAAAGTGAAGAGTTTGTGTAACTTTTATGTGACGTAACCGATCTGTATAATGGGTAGCAATCTACCTGTTTTGTCTACCCTGATTTTACATTTCCTTCAGGAAGTGTGCAACCTCTGTGCGTGTTGGGGCATTTGCTCCTGCACGTGAACAATTGATAGCCGCGACCGCGGCGGCGAAACGCAGTGTTTCGCGTAGTTCCGCTTCCGATAAGGCTAGCACAGCCTCGCGTGAGGTAATGCCCTGCTCTGCCAGTCTTACCAGAGTGCCAGCACAGAATGTATCGCCTGCTCCAACGGTATCAATCACCGTGACGGGAAAGGTCGGGATGTGAAGTACGGCTGAAGAACCGCGTTTCGCCAGGACACCTTTATCGCCCTGTGTGATAATAACCAGTGCTGGTCCCTGCTCAGATAATTGCTGAATAGCATCTTCTGCCGCGATACCGGGGAGCAGCCAGGCCAGGTCAACATCGCTTAGTTTTAAGATATCGGTGAGCGCGATAGCCTGTTGCAAGGTTGTACGATAGGCTGGCTCGTCGTGAACGAGCGATGCACGGATGTTGGGGTCGAAAGAGAGTAGCACAGTGCCTTTCAAACGCTGCGCCGCTGCCAAGATGGTGGCTGGTGTCTGCCCGCGCAGGAGGCTGATCGAGCCGAAGTGGAGCATGGCAGTCTCCTCATAGAAAGCGGCAGGAAGGTTCTCAAGCGTTAAAAGCGTATCAGCAGCGTTTTCTCCATAGAAAGAAAATGTGGCCTGCCCATTTTCGACGGCGACAATGGCTAATGTGCTTTGTGCATTCACGGTAGTGACGAATCGTGTATCCACGTTTTCCGCCTGGAGTGCTTTGAGCAGGTGATGTCCAAAGAAATCCTCCGCGATTGTGCCAGCAAAAGCGACATGCTGGCCCAGGCGTGCGGCACCGACGGCAACATTGAAGATCGAGCCAGCTGCGTGCATACGAAAATCGATAGTTGGGCCACCCTGTTTGGGTCCACTAGAAGTACTGAGCGGTAAAAAATCTATTAGGCATTCCCCCATGCATGTGATTACAGTTCTCATACGCTTTTTTCCCTTCATGCTACACGTTGCAAGCAATAATGCTGCTGGTAGGATAGTGCTGCTGCTTTGCTTTCTTATGCAAGTTATATCTTGTTATGCCAAGTTATCCCAAATCGATGCAAGGGACCAGATATCAAGAGAATTGACGTGTATAGTGCCTTGACGGGCAAAAATGTCAATGCTCATGCTCACTGTTGATTGGAGATAGATACGGCTTGCCAGATAGTAACGCTCATTCACAAAAAGCTCTAGTACTGAATGGTCAAGAAAGAGATGCAGCCTTAAAACCCTATCCGCAAAATCTTTAAGGGTAATTGTATCATACTGTTGATTGACTTCGGCTCGTATGTCGGCCTGTTGATATTCAACGGTAATGCGTTGTGGTGTTGACTGATAGACAATAGAGAGGTGTTCTTGCGTGTCTGGGGATAACGTCAAGGCAAACGCTATGGGTTGTTCCAATGAATATTCAGCGATAATTTCGAGGCGATTAGGTAGGTTGTTCTCGTGCAGAAGCTGCTTTGTACTCTCGATATCCATTGTGCCAATGTGCCAGTGTTGTGCGCGCAGGCTGGTTAGCTCAGGAGCGGGTTTGAGACTCAAATAGTCTTGAGAGAGCGGTTCCACAATAATGGGCAATGACATCACACCTGACCAACCCGCTTGTTCTACACGTGCCTGGCTGCGCTTTTCCATCAGCCAACCCCACATGATAGAACGGCCCTGCGCGTCGCGCATGATCTGTGGCGCATAGAAACAGTTTCCATATGCTAAACGTTCATATGCGTTTGCGTTTGGGGTAAACTGCTCATCGTGAAATGTGCCACTTGCGTAAAGAGGATATAGGAGATTGCCCTGGGCATCCTGGATGGAGAAGATGAGAAATCGCTGGTCGCCAAAAGTGAGAAGGTTGGGACATTCCCACATAGCTCCAGTCCAGAGCGGCTCTTGCGAACTGGCATTGCCAAGCAGGAATGGATGAAGATATTCCCAATGGAGAAGGTCAGAAGAGCGATAGAGCAGAATCATGCCGCCGGTATGCTCTTGTTTTGAGCCAATAAGCATATACCAGCAATCATTCTCTTTCCAGACAAAAGGGTCGCGAAAATGACCACCCGTGCCAGCCTGCAACGCGTTTGGCGGATTTTGAATAACTGGATTAGCGGGATGGTATTGCCAGTTCAATAGATCGTCGTTGCTGCTTGCCAGGCAGACAGTCTGAGGATGGATTCCGGTATAGACAAGTGTAGGAATGCCATTGTTATCGATGGTGCAACCCGACCAACACCCGTCGGCATCGGCCTGTCCCAGTGTAGGCGTGAGGGCAATGGGAAGATCGCGCCAATGAACCAGATCAGCACTTACAGTATGGCCCCAGTGAATACGGGCGTGGAGGGGTGCATAGGGATTATATTGGTAGAAGAGGTGATATTTACCTTTCCACTGAATAAGCCCATTGGGATCATTCATCCAGTGGGCTGGTGGTAGAAAATGGTAGTGGGGCCGATGCGGGTCGCCCGCGAGTCTTGTACGTTGCTCTATACTACTTGCTGCGTTCAGGTTCTTATCTGCGTCTTGCATGTATCGAATGCAACCTTTCTTTTTCATCGTGAGATTGTTCCAACCTGTTACCTCGTTGGGCGCAATCCTTTTGGGAGTGATTCCTGAAAGAGCATAAAGAAACAGCAAGGTAGGCCAGATCATCTCTCATCTATTATGCATGTTCTGAGTCAGAGGTGCAATTTTTCGTGCAGTTGGGTACACTTAGTAGCGGAACTCTTAAGCGTCGTTATGTCGCATGGTATCTCTATTGAGCTATTTTTAGGAGAAGCAGAAGATGGGTATGACCACGGATGGCCTGTCCCACTGGCAGGCCGAGAGCGAGGGGCTGGAACTCCTCAACGTGACAATTGGCAACCTCTTAGATCAGCGTGCCGATGAATTACCTGACCATGAAGCGGTAGTGTATTCAGGATATCCCGAATTTGGCGATGCTCTCAATTTTCGTTGGAGTTATCGGGAGTATCGGGCACGCGCTAATGCCGTTGCGAAAGGTTTGATGGCACTGGGCCTCAAGAAGGGTGACCACCTTGCGGTCTGGTCGGCAAACGTGCCAGAGTGGCCCTTGTTGGTGATGGCGGCGGCGAAGGCTGGTTTGGTGATGGTGACGATCAATCCTGTCTTGCGTGCGGCAGAGGTCGAATATATCCTGAAGCAAGGTGATGTGCGTGCCCTCTTGTTCATGGCGAAAATCCGCGATCATGATTGCCTGGCAACGATACGTGCATTAACTGTGGCGGGACAAGAAAATGGCAGTGTGATAAGCGAACGACTTCCTCTTCTGCGCTATGTATGCCTGCTTAGTGTGCCACCAGCAGGTCTTTTGGAGCAGTCAACATGGCGACCAACGCTCTTTCGTGAGATGGTAGCGGGTGGGACGTTGATCAGTGATGAGGCATTGGCTGAGCGGCAGGCGAGTGTGACGCCAATGGATGCGCTTATTGTCATGTATACCTCTGGTACAACGGGTATGCCGAAAGGGGCAGTATTGACGCATAATGGGCTACTAAATAATGCCGTCTTACTTGATCTGCAATATGAGTTATTTGAACACAGGAGGATAGAGAAGAAGGATGTGCGTTTTTGCGTGACAGCTCCTTTCTTTCACGTTGGCGGATTGGTTACAGGCGTGTTCATGCCCTTATATTACGGAGGCACAACGCATCCTCTGCTGGCCTTTGACCCGCTGAAAGCCATGCAGATTATCAGCAGTGAACGATGTCATGTGATGTTTGCCGTGCCAACGATGTTGATTGCGATGATGCACCATCCCGATTTTGCGCGCTATGATCTCTCGTCGATGGTCTGGATTGTGGCAGGTGGCTCACCTGTGTCAGCAGTGGTAGTAGAGCAGGCACAACAGCGGATTGGGGCCTCAATCAGCATCGTGTTTGGGCAGACAGAGGGCAGTGGCGGCCTGACAGTCACGCGCCCAGATGATACGAACGAAATCAAGGTTGCGACTATCGGCAAGCCTATTCCCCACGTTGCGGTGCGGATTGTCGATCCTGAAACGAGAACCATCGTGCCTGTGGGACAGCGTGGTGAGATTCAGTATCGCGGCTTCCTGGTGATGCAGGGCTATTATGATATGCCGGAGCGAACTGCTGAGACGATTGATCACGAAGGTTGGGTGCATTCGGGTGATCTGGCGACAATGGATGCACAGGGTTATCTTAGCATTGTGGGGCGGCTCAAAGATATGGTTATTCGCGGCGGTGAAAATATTTTTCCACGTGAGATCGAGGATGTACTCATACATCACGCCAAGATTGCCGATGTACAGGTTGTTGGTGTGCCGGATGGCTTCTTTGGCGAGGAGATGCTGGCCGTCATTGTGCCAAAAGCAGGTGTGCAGCTGACTGAGGAAGAGGTGCGAGCTTATTGCCGGGGACACATCAGTCACCAGAAAATCCCGCGCTACATCCAATTTGTGCAAGCTTATCCAATGACAGCAAGTGGCAAAGTGCAGAAATTTGTTTTGCGCGAGCAAGCAATCCTGGCGTTGGGCTTAGAAAACGTAGAAAAGGTACAGTAGGAACAGTAAAGATGGATGAATTGCAGCAACCCTCCTCACAAGTATCGCCGGAAATATTGTCAGGAGAGGTGCAAGTGAATGTACCACACGCACACGGCACATTTCTCGAAGTTTTTGGCGTTTTTGCACGTCTGGGGATGACCTCTTTTGGGGGACCTATTGCGCATCTGGGCTATTTTCGCCAGGAACTCGTCGTGCGTCGCAAGTGGGTTGATGAGCAGAGCTATGCCGACTTGCTGGCACTTTGCCAGTTTCTGCCAGGTCCCTCAAGCAGCCAGATGGGGATTGCTTTGGGGATGACCCGCGCAGGATTGTGGGGGGGATTAGCGGCATGGCTGGGCTTCACTCTGCCGTCGGCCGTTGCGTTAACGCTTTTTGCCTACGTCACGACAGATATGCACGGTGTTCTGCAAGCTGGCTGGCTACATGGACTGCTGGTGGCAGCGGTCGCGGTCGTTGCCCAGGCTGTGTGGGGAATGGCAAACATTTTTTGCCCTGACCGTTTTCGAGCCACAATGGCGATTTTAGCCGCAATTGCCATACTGTTATGGCCTGTTTCGGTGGTGCAAATTCTCATTTTATTGGTGGGTGGTTTAGTCGGCTGGCGGTTTTTGCGCAAGGTAGATACCGTGAAACCCGTGGCCTTGCCGCTGGCGATTTCACATCGCTTGGCTATTGTGGCGTGGAGCGTGTTTCTGGTATTGATTTTTGGACTACCGCTGGCGCATCTCTTCATCCCTAATCAAGGACTTGCCCTATTTGATACCTTTTTTCGTGTTGGCTCGCTGGTCTTTGGTGGTGGCCATGTCGTGCTGCCGCTTTTGCAGCGTGAGGTTGTGCCTGTGGGTTGGGTGACGAATAATCAATTTCTCGCGGGCTATGCGGCGGCGCAAGCCATTCCTGGCCCATTGTTTACCTTCTCTGCGTTCTTGGGAGCGGTGAGCAAGCCCGCGCCGAATGGCTGGCTAGGAGCATTCATTGCTCTTGTGGCGATCTTTTTGCCTTCGTTCCTCGTTGTGATTGGCACACTTCCGTTTTGGAATCGCCTGCGTGCTATCGAGTCATTCCAGGCTGCGTTGCGCGGTATCAATGCAGCAGTGGTTGGCATTCTACTGGCAGCTCTCTATCAACCGATCTGGACGAGTGCGATTCATACACCGGTAGATTTTGGACTGGCATTGATTGCATTTGCCCTGCTTGTGATCTGGAAAGCTCCGCCCTGGGTAATCGTTGTGTTGGCGGCTGTGCTTGGTGCTGGTGTGAGCCTGCTCTAAAGGTGTAGCAGTGGTAGCGACTCACGTAATTGGAGCGACCATAGTGACCAGGAGTGTCCACCTGTATTGCTCAGTAGGCGGGCAGAAGCCTTCAAGGACAATAGCTCTTTATAGAAGCTAATATCCTCGTGATTATAGCGTTTATCGGAGCTTCCCGTGCCAATGATAATAACGTCACTGAGAAGGGCTTGTTGGCCTTGATCGGTATGTATAAATGTTGCTGGGCTGTTTAACTGTTGATATGCAAGTGTGTTTGCGCCCGAACCAAAGACAGGGCCAGTGGCGTGAAAGTATCCGCCCAGGCTGATGATTTTGTGAAATACGTGCGGATGATGCAGGGCAATATTCACTGCCCCATAGCCACCCATTGAGAGACCTGCAATCGCACGCTTGTTTGCACTCGTGAGTGTGCGGTAGTGGCTGTCAATAAAGGCAACCAAATCAAGGGCAATAGCATCTTCCATACGTTGCCGTCCATCAACGCTATTGGCCCACTCTGAGAAGCGGTAGATAGGGCCATTACCGTCTGCGCTGACGATAATAGTCGGGCGTATCATCTTTTCCGCAATCAATACGTCGGCGGTAGTAGCGGCGTGGCCTGCGACAAACCAGTCAGCGGGACTGCCAGGGCTGCCATGCAAGAGATAAAGTGAGGGATAATGTTGCGTTGTTGCACGCGCATAAGATGCCGGTAAGTAAATCCAGTAGGTGCGCGTCATGCCTCCTAATGCAGGGCTGGCAAACGACCCTTGTAGTATGGTTCCATGTTGCGAGGAAGGGATACTGCCCGTCGATTGATAGAGATTGACGGTTGGCCCATACATCAGCAATGGACCGCTGCCGCTAATGGCGATGAACAAGGCACAAAGTAGCAGTAGACCAAAGATGAGCGAACTGAATGTTGATGGAAGCGTTGTATGCGTATTTCCCCTATTTTTACGATAAAATTGTCTAAAACGATTCAAAATTGTGAAAAAGGGCGTAAAAAGCACATTGCCCCATGCTTGCCCAAGCACTGCTCCCGCGCCAGCGAGCAAGAGCGAGAGCGCAATCATTGTGAGTAATACCATACTAAATGTGCCTGGCAGTAGGAGTTGGCCTCGACCGTCTGGGCCGAAAGCAGGATTCTGAACCTGTTGTATAAAAGGGAATAGATAAGAGAGGCTAAAGAAGATCATACCGCCTAGCCAGACAGGGGCGTGCTGATGGAGTAGCATACCTGCGATAAGGCTACTGAGCAAGGTGAGAATGAGCGCGTCGAGAAGGAGGAGGCGATCTCTATCAAAGCCGAGTGCGGTAATGCCATTGTCGAGGTTTGTTGTTATGCCAATGTATCGGAGCAGGGATGCGGCTAACCAGACTAACACTATGCCCATCGCCCATATGATACCTTGTTGAAATATACGGTAACCATTTTTTCTATACCAGTCGTGTTGCATTGCCGCTCTCCTTCTCGTTTGCTGGCTCGCGTTTATAACCTGCGTAAAACCTCAATGACACGCTGGTAAGCATACGGGATATTTATGAGAGGATTGTGAAGCTTTGTGGTACAGGAGAGGAGAAGGCCTATGTGCTTTAGTAGAGCAAAGGAGCGCAGCTGACATTGTCAACTGCGCTCCTTTATTTATCAGTTTATGTATGCGTGTACGATCAATTTAGTAGTTTCCGTCGAAGTTGCCATCCTGCTGAGTGTCTGCACCACCGGGGGCGTCGGTTGAAGAGGTACTCTCAACGCTTTCGCTCTCAAGACCTACGGCTTCTGCCATGATTATTGTCCTCCTTTCTGTTTGATCTGTGTGAGCTTCTCTCGTTCGCACATATGTATCTTAGCCGCTATTCGTGAGAGAGGTATGAAGAAAATGATGAGAAAATCATATTATAGACGCGGAAGGGTTGTTGTTGGTTGTTTGCTGATATCAGCAGTATATTGACCATGCACGAGTGCGGCGTAGGTTCCGTTCTGTTGGAGTAATTCCTCGTGTGAGCCTAATTCAACGATGTGTCCTTGTTCGACAACAGCGATCAGGTCTGCCGAGCGCACGGTCGAAAGGCGATGAGCGACCAGCAGGATTGTATGACGCCCACGCAAAGTGGCTAAGGTTGAACGAATGCGTTCTTCCGAGAGAGTATCGAGAGCGGATGTTGCTTCATCGAAGATGAGAATCGGCGTCTTACGTACCAATGCACGCGCAATCGCCACGCGTTGCCGTTGGCCGCCAGAGAGCTTTGTGCCACGTGGGCCGATCAACGTATCTAAGCCGTCAGCAAGTTTCATTTCAAGGATACCTGCCTGTTGGGCGGCCCGTAGAATGGCGTCGGGATCGGCATCGAGGCGTCCGTAGGCGATATTATCGCGAATGCTGCCCATGAAGAGTGTGACTTCTTGTGGAACGACTGCTATCTGTTGGCGCAGTACAGGAGTCTCAAATGCGCGTATATCATGTCCAAAGACAGTGACGCGCCCACTATCGGGTTCATAGAGCCGTTGTAGCAGTGCTATCGCTGTTGACTTGCCGCCCCCACTTGCTCCGACGAGGCCGACAATTGTGCCACGAGGAATGGTGAGATTAAAATCCTGTAGCACGGGCTGCTCTGTTTTGTAGGCGAAAGAGACATGCTCGAAGCTGATTGCGGGGTAAATGATTTCATGCAATGGGTTACGCATCTGAAGCAATGGGTATTGTGGCAGCAGGGCAGCGTAGGGTTCGTTCTCCTGCGCTGATAGATCGAGTAGGCTGGCAACACGCTCTGCGGCCGCCAGCCCACCTTGCATCGTGTTGCCCAGGCGACTCAGGCTCAAGAGGGGATTGTAGAGTTGACCGAGATAGGCCAGGAAGATGACGAGGCCGCCAATGGTGAGCGTGCCAGCAGTAAGTGCCCGCGCTCCAAAGTAGACAACGAGAACTGTGCCAATGGTTGCGATGATGTCACTAAGCGGTATAAAGATGGCGCGTTGGCGTGCCGCATCCAGACGCGCTCGCCAGTGCTGTTCGCCGCGTGTGCGGAAGCGTTGTTCTTCATGTGGAAAGCGCATAAAGGATTTGACCAGGGCAATCGCGGAGAGAACTTCTTCTGCCGTGGCTGTGAGTTCTGACAAGCGTATACGTACTTCACGCGATGCTATACGACTTCTGTGCGCATAAAGCACAAGTGAGGCGAATAAGAGCGGAAGCACTAGCAATGAGAGTGCGGCAAGCAGCGGGTCCAGGTAAAAGAGCATGATGGCGAAGATGAGAATGGTGAGGGTCTGCGTTGCGCCATCGGTAATGCCCGAAACGAGTACATCTTCTACAGCTCCAACATCGCTGATGAGACGACTCACGCTTTCTCCAACGCGGTGATTGTGATGATAGCGCAGAGAGAGACGTAGAAAACGCGCAAACAGTTGATGACGGAGATCAATCACGACGCGCCCGCCGACATAGGCACCCTGGTATTGATCGATGTAGTTCGCAACGCCTTTGAGCAGAGCAATCGCTAGGTAGCCACCGCAAATCCAGAGAACAATTGGTCCTGTTGGTTGGATGATGAGATTATCAACAATCAGTTTGAGCAGGTAGATTTTTGCAGCATTGAGGAGCGGGCGGGCGAGTGTTGCTAGAAATGTTATAAAGAGGCGCCTACGATAAGGTTTGAGCAAGCTGAGAAAGCGAAACCAGATGCGCATATCAATTCGACTCCTCATGCCATTCGTGAGCCAGCAAGCCCATGTGTAGCATTGCTTGCCAGTGTCCCATACTCCAGACACTTTCGCGTTCTCGTCCCTCGACGACAAAGCCAAGTCGTTGATAGACGGCGAGGGCACGTTCATTGCTTTCAAGGACGATGAGGCCGAGGCGGTGCAGTCCTAACTCAGCGAAACAGAAGTGTATGAGTGTGTGCAGCGCATCGCTTCCATAGCCACGATTCTGCATCTCTGGTGCAATCAGTATACGCAAGGTAGCTTTGCGTGCCTGCAGATCAAGATCATGTAAGCGTATAAAGCCAACGAGAGCTTCTGCTTTTGTCTGAATCGCTACAATTTTGATGCGTGGTGTACGCAATAGTCGCTCGAATTCTTGTTCGTTACTTTCGCGTGCATCGAGAGTGTTCGCCGTCGTTGCCTGCAAATGATCTATTTGTGGGTCATGCTCCCAGCGGCGCAACACCGCCAGATCAGCAGCGTGTACTGGACGCAGATTAACCAGTTTTCCATGAAGCATACCGATCTCTCCTTTTTGTGTGTATTGGATATCTCTTCATAAGGGAGTATGGAAGGTGAAGATGATAAGAGGATGAAGGAAAATATGATTTGTTCTCATCAACTTCTCACTGGCATATCATGCTTGGAGTGTACGCTATTGCCGAAATATAGTACTCAATCGAGAGCTTATGAATAGAAGGAACACTATGCAAAAAAAGACGAATTTCTGGAAGCGTGGTATAACTGCTGGTTTGTTATGTTTGCTGAGCATTGTGGTGGTGGCCTGTGGTGCGCTGGTGACCTTGCCCCCGCCAGCAATGACGGCAACAGGGTCAACGGCGATTACGCAAGCCTATCCAACACCTTCCGCTACTCAGACATTGTATAACCAGTCACTGACGCGGCAGACAGCAGGATGGGCGGTAAATCCGGCGTGTACGTTTAGTGCAAGAGGTCTGAGTGTACAGCAGATGAGCGGGCAGGCATATATCTGTCTAGTGCCGCTTGCGTCCCCACCAGACGTGTCTATTACGGTCACTGTGCAACAAAATAGTGGTTCAATGCAACATGCCTATGGCATTGTGTTCCGCCATAGTTCGCCGCACAATTATGATTTTTTTGGTATTGACTCACGTGGGCATTTCACATTAACAGTGGTGGTGAACGATATCAAACATGTTGTGTTACCATTTACGGCAAACAGTGTTATCCGCAAGGGAGTGTATGCAGTGAACGAGTTACAAGTGATTGTCAAGGGACAGGGCGTGACGATGCTAGTCAACGGGACACCGGTAGCGCAAGCAACGCTCTCTGCTTTTGTCAGTGGAGTGGTCGGTGTGCGTGGTATTAATGATGGCAGTGTGCTGTTCCGTCAGTTGGTCATTGTCGCGGTGTAGGCATTCGACTGAAAACACTCTGTGGTATTGCCAGTGGCAGGGTCATTGTAAAAGTGGAACCCTGCCCAGGTTGGCTCTCGACGCTAATTGTGCCATGATGCGCTTCAACAACCCATTTGACCAGAGAGAGTCCCAGACCGCTACTATTGCCTTCCGTGCGTACTCGTGCAGGGTCAACGCGATAGAAACGCTCGAAGATATGCGGAAGATGTTCTGCCGCAATGCCGATGCCTGTATCGTGTACGCTTACACGTGCTGTTGTTTCGCCTTGTTCTGCAAATAGTGTGACTGTGCCACCGAAGTTTGTGTAGAGCAGAGCGTTGTCGAGCAGGTTTATTACGACCTGTATCAGGCGCGACTCATCGCCTATGATCGTGATGGGTTGCTCCGCGTAGACCTCAAGCGTGATACCGCGCTCTGCAGCTAGCACTTCCGCATTTGCAGCGACAGTGCTGACCAGTTCATCCAGGCGTAACGGTTCTTCCTCAAAAACGGCTTTGCCCTCGTCGGCACGAGCCAGGGCGAGTAGATCGCTGATGAGGTGTCCAAGTCGTTCTGCTTCGCCGTTGATATTGTTGAGCAAGGCAACATATTCGGGCGGGGAGAGTTCTTGCAGGAGAGCCAGGTCTGTGATGCTGCGAATAACTGCGACGGGCGTGCGTAGCTCATGAGAAGCATCGGCAACAAAACGCTGCTGACGTGTAAATGATTGATCGAGCCGCTCGATCATCTCGTTGAGCGTTTGGGCCAAACGATAGACCTCATCATGCGCAGATGGAACAGGCACACGGCGATGTAAATCGCCAGCTTCGATCTGGCGTGCTATGCGTGTCAGATGGTCAATCGGGATGAAGGCCCTGGCGGCTAACCAGTAGCTGCCCAGTGCGCCTAGGAGTAAGGCAAAAGGGGAAATGAAGAGCAGTTCGAGCAGTAAGCTGTGGAGGGAATTATTGAGCTGAGCGAGAGCTTCGCCTACCTGAACAATGGCAAAGGGAACGCCGTTCTCTGCCATTTTCATGCTATACAAGCGGACCTGTTGTCCATCGCGGGTCTGAATGGTTCCCAGCCATTCGTTTTGCTGTGGTGATAAGATAACACTGGCAGATGGTACGAGTAATATATGAAACAGTGGTGTAACGCGCACAATATGCCCATGTGTGTCTAGGATGCGCACGAGCGTGCTAAATGTGATATCGACGTGTGAACCTTGCTGGTTGTTTGCCGTAGCGGTATTCTCGGTGGCATTGCCATCGGGTAGATCGCCCGTAACATCTTGCACGGTCACTGTGCCAGCGTCGTTGCTAATCCCTGCCGCGATTTGGGTTGCTTGGAGGCGCAATGCTTTATCCAAGTTGGTGAACTGTGAAGTCTGCAATTGCGTGTAGAGCAATGCATCCGAGCAGAGAAGGAGGAGCGCGAAAACCAGTGTGTACCAGAGCATCAATTGGACGCGAATGCCAGGTGGACGCAGGCGGATGAAAAACTTCATTCTTCGGGTTCCTTGAGTTGGTAACCTGTGCCACGCACAGTATGAATGACGTTTGGTTCGCCCTCGGCACAGAGTTTGTTGCGCAGATAGCGAATGTAGACATCGATCACATTAGAAAAGTGTTCCGCGTCAAAATCCCAGACATGTTCAGCAATCATGGTGCGGCTTAAGACTTGACGAGGATGGCGCATGAGTAGCTCGAAAAGAGCGTATTCTTTGCTAGAAAGTGTGATAAGACGCTCTCCGCGTTTTGCCTCGTGTGTTGCTGTATCGAGCGTAATATTGAGAAAAGAGAGCAGTGACGATTTGCTGGAGCCCTCGCGTCGTAGCAAGGCTCGTACACGTGCTTCTAGTTCACGAAAGGCGAATGGCTTGACGAGATAGTCGTCTGCGCCAAGATTGAGGCCAGTGACGCGCTGATCAACCTCGCCGAGTGCTGTCAATATCAGGATAGGAACAGTGCGTTTATGGTCACGTAACTTGCGACATATTTCGAAGCCGTTAAGACTTGGTAGCAGTACATCCAGAATAAGCAGATCATAGGGCGTGCTGAGGCTGGATGCCAGGGCATCTTCTCCATTGGTGAGTAAATCAACGGCATAATGATATTTTTCCAGGCTTTTCTTCAAATTTGGCCCTAATGAAGGGTTATCTTCCGCTAATAGGATACGCATGCTGTATTTCCTCCTCACGTTGTCACGATCAAAAAGGTTCTATTTATTTATTATAACGGTAGAAAATGAGGGAGAGATGAGTTTCTAAAATTTTACTATTGGCATATTCACTCACGAGCCTCTCATTTTACGCGGGTATAGTATCCAGGAGATGGGCGAAAGAAATTCTTTTACTTTCCTACCTTATAAAAGGTGCTTCTCGTCCATTTTATTGCGTGAAAGCATGTTACTGGAAATAATCAAGAAAAGGATATATAGATGTCTATGCATATACCTGTTCGCTCGGTTCCACTATCTGCCCAATTTGGACGTTTTCTCATTATGATATTGCTGGTTTTGGTGGCTATTTCGAATATTGTGTTTCCGATCATCGAGCAGCGGTGGCAACAATTTATGTTTGGAGAGCCGCCAATTGATTTAACGCTGTCAGGATGGGGTCAGGATGGCCTAATTGTCACGAGTGTCTTGCTGTTATTTGTGGCGCGAGCGTTGGCGCGTGGCAAGCGCCAGGCGTGGCTACTCTCGGTAATGTTGTTTGCCTTCTTGTTGCTGGAAACGCTGATAGAGAAAGCGCAATGGTTTTCGATAGCGGTGACATCCACTATGTTTATCCTGTTGCTCGTGTTTGCGCCTTTTTTCTCCGTGCGTAGCGATACACATTCATTCATTCGTGGTTATGGCACGCTACTGCTAGGGGTGATCTGCCTATCCGGTTATGGTCTTGCAGTGCATGTGTTGGCACATGGGGAAATGTTGTTCGCGCTCTTTTCGCGTCATGATGTGCTGATTGGTTTGCGGATTGTGTGCTTTCTTATCCTCTGGTATGGGGTCAGTTCTGTATTGCATCCAGTTAATACGGGGTTACAGGCACAACAACAGGAGCGTTTGCGGGCGAGCGCAGTGATACGCCGCTATGGGCGACTTGCGTTAGCACACTTCACGCTCAGTGGTGATAAACGCTACTTCTGGTCTGAGACGGAACGTTCACTGATCGCCTATCGTGTCTCTCACAGCGTGGCGACGGTGTTGAGTGACCCTATTGGTCCTGCTGAAGAGCGTGAATGTGTGCTGCGCGCCTTTCTCGCTTTTTGCCAGCAGCAGGACTGGAGTGTAGTGTTTTATCAGGCCAGTGCGCAATTGCGCGCACTTGGGCAGTGCCAGGGTTTGTATGCGTATAAGATTGGTGAAGAAGCGGTGGTTGATGTGGAACGTTTTACGCTTCAGGGAAAAGTTGGTGCAGGCGTGCGTCATGCAATAGCGCGTGCGAAACGCGGTGAGGTCACAATGGCCTGCTGGCATCAAAACGCGCTCCCTGTGGATGTATTTGCGCAACTGCAACAACTTTCGGCACGCTGGATGCAGGAGCAGAAGATACAGGGGCAGTACCGTTTTAGCATGGGAAGTTTTCCTGAGAGCTGGTCGCCTGATTTGCTGACGGTTGTGGCCTTTGGAGCGCAGGGAGAGGTGCAGGCATTTTTGACGTGGACGCCTCTCTACGCAGGCAATGGATGGGCATTAGATGTGATGCGCCGTGCCAATGAGACAGTTCCTGGCACGATGGAATACGTGATTGCGGAGTCGATTGCTTGGGCAAAAGCGCGAGGCTATCAGCGGATGTCACTCGGTCTGGCTCCCCTGGCTGGTTTGCTTACATCATCTACGCAGACGCAGAGTGCCTCGCCATCGATTATTGAACGTGGTGCAGCGTACCTGCATGAGCAGGGAGCGTTACTTGGTCAATACCGTTCGCTTTATGCTTTTAAGGCTAAATTTCAACCGGAGTGGGAAGAGCGGTATTTGTTGTTTAGCGAGCGGCAGGCCTTGCCGCGGATGCTATTTGCTCTAGCGCAAGTGCATGGTTGTGGCATACGTTATCTGTTGCTCTCGTGCGGCGTGGTGGTTTCATCGCTTTGGCAAACGCTGCTGAAACGAATGGTTGAGAAAACTGCATGGGTATGAGCAGGAAAAACCAGATGAACACGCTGTTTGCGTGATGGTGTATTCTCATTTGTGAGACCGTTGGTGTGATGAGCGCAATCTGTTGGAGAATGATCGGTGTGATACGTATTACTCTTATAGAGTGAGGTAGCTCACGGAGCGTAGTTGAGTCACTTCCCGATAGTACAAAGGAATGGGAAAGCAATGGCAGCAATAGGTGCGCTAATGGTTGTCTTTATGCTGATCGTTTGTGGTGTTTTGACGAACGTCTACCTGTATGCACATGGCGCATTTGCGAAGAAGGTCTTGTCGGCGTGGAGACGTGAGCCGGAGAGGGTTTCGGAAGAGCAGTTCTATGCGCATGTAGGAGCGATGGATGGGTCAACCGAGCAGTATATGCGTCGTGTTGTCAGTGTTTTCTTGATGAGCAGCATCGGTGTTGCCGCTGTACTCGCGCTTTTCTTCTGGCAGGCATTGCGCTAGGAACGCACGTGGGACGATAGGTCTGTAGTGGTTGATCTGTTTGGAATGTGATACAACATCTCCAGACAGATCAAATTTTAGCTAGAGAAAGCGAGTATTGCCCTGATGTCACATCTTCCAGAACATCTTCAGACGCGCTTTAGCGACCTTATCGGTATTCGTTATCCAATAGTGCAAGGAGGTCTGGCTCATCTCTCATTTGCTGAACTGGCAGCGGCAGTCTCACTGGCAGGAGGTCTGGGACAGATAGGTTGTGCCTGTTTCACCACAGCGGGGGAACTCCAGGCAGATATTCAGAAACTCAAACGCTTGACGGACAAACCTTTTGGCGTGAATTTTCCCATTGGGCGCAATGCTTCGGAAGCGTTTCTCGACGTAGCCCTGGCGGAGCAAACGCCTGTGATCAGTATCACAGGCGGTAACCCTGAGCCACTATTGCGTCATATTCAGCGGAGCGGGGTGGCAGTACGAACGATGGTACTGGTTGCGGGTGTGCGAGCAGCACGCAAGGCAGAAGCATTGGGAGCTGACGCGGTGATCGCGGTCGGTTTTGAGGGTGGCGGACATCTGGGGCGCGACGATATCGGCACGATGGTCCTGGTTCCGCGCATCGTCGAGTCGGTCTCTATTCCCGTATTGGCAAGCGGCGGCCTTGCTGATGGACGTGGCTTGATGGCGGCTCTGGCTCTGGGAGCGGATGGTATTGAACTGGGAACGCGCTTTGTTGCCGTGCGCGAGAGCAATGCGCACCCACATTATCAACAGGCGTTAGTCGAGGCGAAGGAAACCGATACGCTTGTGATTGAGCGTGCAATTGGACGGCCAGCGCGTGTCTTGAAGAATAGCGTTGCCGAGCATATTTTGCAACTTGAGGCAGAAATGGAGCAGCAGAATCTTGCTCCTGATGAGCGTCTGCGTCGCCTTCTGCCTTTTATCATGGGAACGGTAAACACGCAGGCGGCCCTGGAAGGCAAGATGGATGAGGGCTTTGTCTGGGCCGGACAGGTCGTGGGGCTAATCAATGACGTGCCAACGGCCCAGGAACTGGTCGAACGCATTGTGCGCGAAGCCTACGAGATCACGCAACGTTTGCAACATATCTGGTAGACTAGGGCTAGAGACGCTGATATTTGCGCATAAGCTGCTGTACATCGTCCAGCGGCAAGGCGTGAACGATATGGCCTTGATATCCTGTCATCGTTTCAGCGGCAGTGAGGGCATTGAGAATAGCCTCCTCAACGGCTTCGACAACGGCGACGAACAACGGGTCCATTTGCTCGTGTGGAAGCATTGTGAGCGCGAAGGGCGTCTGTTGTCTGGTGTATAGATGATTGCCTGTCGCGAAAGCTAGAAAGATATCGCCACTGCCGTTGTAGCCAATGCCACCAACGCGCGCTAGACCACTGGTAGCACGTCGGGCCAGCCGTTTACATTGGACGGGCAAAAGCGGCGCATCAGTGGCGATGATGACAATGATCGAACTACTGGACGTGAGATGATCTTCATAGGGGATTGGTACACGCTCTGGGCCGAGTTCCTGTCCAACGGGAACGCCGTCGATGCGCAAAAGTTGGCGGTCCCCATAGTTGGTTTGCACGAGCGCACCGACGGTATAGCGACCACTGGGACATGCTGCGATACGTGATGATGTGCCAATCCCGCCCTTGAATTTGTGGCAGATCATGCCTGTGCCACCGCCAACATTGCCTTCAGGAACAGGACCGCTATGTGCATTGTGGAGAGCCTCGGTGACATGTGCTCTGGTGACATGGAAGGCGTTGATATCGTTAAGATGCCCATCCCAAGTCTCTGCCGCGACCGGAAGCGCACCGTTACTGTTCCAGTCCTCGGCCTCGGTTGCGACCAGGGCATCGCGCACGACGCCGACCGCATTGGTGTTGGTGATACCGATGGGTGATTGTAGCAAGCCCGACTCTTCGAGCCAGGGTAGACCAGTCATCTCGCCGCAGCCGTTGAACGAGAAATAGCCGGCGAACAATGAATCTTGCCAGGTGGCTTCGCCGCGTGGTAGCACGACGGTTACACCTGTGCGAGCAATGCGCGGCTCATCGCAAATGATTGTGCTATGCCCGACGGTCACGCCAGGCACATCAGTAATCGCGTTGTATGGCCCTGGCGTGAGGAAGCCGAGCGAGATGCCGAGGTCACGGAGGCGCGCTCTCGCCATGTTCGATGCCCTCCTTTTTAATTACTTTCGCTAGCCAAAAATTGCCCGATTTCCGCTAAGGCCGCCATGGCGCGACAGGTGATCTCGACTGATTCATAGTAGGGAACCCCCTCTTCGCGCAAGATGTGCAGGGCAGGAATATCATGACGGGCATAGACTGTCTGCACGAGTACGGGTTTCTTGTACTGGCGTACAAGCTGACCGAGAGCGTGGGCTGCGGCCTCTTCGCGTGGGCCAAAATCCTCGGAGAGCAGCATGCGATAGCCGCCAAATAAACCGGTGATGATGACACCATCGACATCGGGGTCTTTGAGACAGACTTCTGTCAAATGAGCGAAGGAGAGCGGGTCTTCGTCTGCTGCTCCCGCGACATCGACTGGGTTGGTTGCTGTTGCGCGTGCAGGCATCAAGGCGCGCAAAGCTTGTTGTGTCTCGGAGCGTAGCACGGGAACTTCTAAGCCAGCGCGAATGACAGCATCACCAGAGGCAACAACGCTACCGCCCCCATCGCCCACAATCGCGATGCGCTGTCCTCCGTTGGGCGTAGGCGGTTGCATTGCCAGCGCTTGTGCGACAGGGAAGAGTTCGTCAGAGCGCAAGACGCGCACGACGCCGCTCCCACGCAAGCGTGTATCATGGTCGGGACGAATTTCCGCCTGTGAGCCAGTGTGGGCTAGAGCTGCACGCACGCCGACCGCGGTTGCCCCACTGAGCAGAATGACGACCGGTTTGTAGCGACCCTGAACAGCAAGTTCGTGCGTAGTTGCGCGTAGCGTCTCTTCCTGAATAGCCTCCACGTAGCCCGCGATAACTTTTGTCTCAGTGTCATTGGCGAGATAGTGCATACATTCTGGGAACGCAACATCGATGGCATTGCCCATACTGATAAAGGTGGTGAAGCCGAGGCCATCTAGGTGGGCCTGCGCGTAGAAATACATGCCGAGGTTGCCGCTTTGCGAGACCAGACCAATTGGTCCCTCTGGCAGTGGGAAAACCATGCCGAGCGTATTTAAGCGGGATGTGCGGATATAGAGGCCCATACAGTTTGTACCAATGATGCGAATGCCATGTTCGTGACAGCGGGCGACAAGTTGTTGTTCGAGCAGACGGCCTTCAGGTCCCGTTTCGCTGAAGCCAGCGGTGATAATGACGATGCCTTTGACGCCGTGTGCAATGCAATCCTCAACGGATTGCTTCACATGGGCAAAAGCGGTGGCGATAATTGCCAGATCGACGGGAGCAGAAACCTGGCGCAAAGATGGATAAGTTGTCTGGCCGAGAATTTCTGGTACTGTTGGATTAATCAAATAGATAGGGCCAGGAAAACCGCCCGCCATCAATTGTTTGGCAGCCACGTTGCCCCATTTCTGAGGCGCACGCGATGCGCCCAGTATGGCAACTGAGCGCGGCTGAAAGACTTCTTCCAATGAATGAAGTGTTGTACTCATGCATCATCCTCTTCGTCGTCATCAAAATTTCTAGGTGAGCCATTTTCGCGTTGTTTGCGCAAAAGCTCCTCAACGCCACGAATCAGGGTATCAGCACTGGGGAGAGGGCCAGTGCCAGGAACGACATCGGGGTTGGTGATATTTTCGTCTGTATCATCCACGTCGATGTCGTCATCAGGTTCGTTGGCCTGTTCTTCCAGACGGCGCACATAGGCACTGGCTTCGGGGTCACGGGCCACAAGTAAGGAGATCTGCTCTTCAAAGCGCAAGGCGTCAGTTTGAATTTCCTGTAAATCCAGACCGAAGGATAGGAACGTGTTAATAGCGGTCAGGAGTGCAGATGTGACCTTGATATTTGGTGTTGCAGCCAGATAATGAGGGGCAGCGGCCCAGATGCTGGCGGCAGGGATTTCGGAGCGGCGGCAGACATCTTGTAGTACGCCAATCATGCCAGTTGGGCCTTCATAGCGTGATTGGCGAACGTTCATCTCGTGCAAGCGTTCGACCATCGTCAGTGTGGTTGCTGTGCCAGTGAGTGGCACAACAGCGGAGTGTGGCACATCGGCCAGGAGTGCGCCAAGAAACACCACTTCTGAGACATTGAATTGCTGGCAAAATGTGAGAAATGCCTCACTAAATGTTTTCCACTTGAGTTGTGGTTCTACACCTAGGAAGAGTATGATATCGCGGGTCTGTTCTGGTTCTGTCTGTGCGAAAATCTGGTTTGAAGGCCAGACGATCATGCGATGAAAGTCGTCAATGAATTTTACGGTGGGTCTGCTTTCTGTAAAATCAAAGAACTCTTCAGCATCAATCTCAGCAAATTTTGTGAGCTTCCAGCGGTCGATCAGGAATTTAATCGCTGTAGTTGCTGCATCGGCTGCGTCATTCCATCCCCCAAAGGCGACAAGCACGACCGGGTCGCGGAGTATGGGATGCGTATGATAGCGAATATATGACATAATAAATACCTCTTTGCTTTGCCCGGTAGTTCTATCTTATATTGGTACGTGGTACTATTCTATCATGCCTGCAAAGAGCTTGTCTTTGTCGTCTGTGCTGGTCATCCAGACGTGGTGTAGGTGTGAGGTATTGAATTTGCCAGGAACAATTGTTGTCGTGTATCAAGATCACCATCTGCTGGTACTGAATAAGCCGGCTGGTGTGGTGATGCACCCGACCTATAAACATGTGGATGGAACGACGCTGTGGGACGCATTGTTGGTGTATTTAGCGCAGCAGAAGCCTGAAGAGTGGCAACCTGCGGATTTTCCAGATGAGCCAGCTTGGGCACAAGCACCACCAGCGGTGCGAGCGATGTTACGCGCACGGCATCTTCAGCAACTCTGGCGTGAAGAGAGATTACTGGAGCGGCCTTGCCTGCTCCATCGTCTGGATAGAGACACGTCGGGCGTCGTGGCCTTGGCGCGGACTGAGCGGGCGCGTCGTCATATTGTGCGCCAGTTCCATGCGCATACGATCACAAAACGCTATTTGGCGGTCGTCCAGATGGGTGCGCCAGCTTGGAGTGAACCACGTGTCCCTTTGCATGTCACGCGCCGTTCGATTGCGGGTGATGAGTTGGTAGGAGCAGGAGATGATCTCTTCTTGCTTGGCAATGATGAGCTATTGTTGCAAGGGCCGTTGCAGCGTGATCCAGATGATCGGCGTCGCTGTATTGTTGGTCCCGATGGACAGGATGCGTTGACGAGTGTTCGCTTACTGGCAATTGAGGCGGGGTTTGCATTGCTCGATGTGCGCCCAGTGACGGGACGCACGCACCAGATTCGTGCGCATCTTGCCGCATTGGGCTACGCTATTGTAGGCGATCAGCTTTATGCTCCCGTGCCGATGAGAGGGACGCCAGCGGCCGCTCTGCAACGCCAGTTTCTCCATGCTTATAGTCTTGAACTAAACCGCTCTGCCGACAATGTGCGTAGTCGCTACGTCGCGCCACTAGCGGACGATTTACATGGATGGCTGGAGCAGTATTTTCCCAGAGGAATAGGAGCCTTTGATGAATAGAGCAGCATATCCGCCTGATACGGGGCCACTGGCAATCCTGGTGGAAGATGAGAAGAAGAAGCGTCTAGATGCGATGGTGAAAATCTGGCAGAGCGATACGGAGCGTCGTCTGGAACGCGACGGCTACCGCGCCTTTATGAATTGGGCGGGTTTGGACGAGTATCGCTATAGTGTTGGCCTGCGTTTCCCTGAGTGGGCACGTTCTGTTGTCGTGGGGCAGGTTTTAACGCTGCAACGCTCGCAGAGTGGTGCGCCCGAAGACCCTGCGTTGTTTAGTCTCTGGCGTCAGGATGTTTTATTAAAAGGCATGCCAGACTGGAAACAACAGTTACCCAATGAGAATGTCTTAAATATTGTTGTGCGTATTACTCCTGGTGGGTTGGGTGAGGGAACCAAGTGGGCTGTTGCCATGCCGAAGGAGATGCAGGCGCGCTATCGGGCTGGTTGGCCCACTCAGCAAGCATGGGTAGAATGGACACGTTCTTTCGATTGGCTGGCGGTTGCTGTGAGTTTTGTGCGCGCCATGCTGGATGAAACTGCGCGCCAGAGAGAATAAAACATGTCTTTCAGGCTTGTTAATGTATTGCTGTATTAATGTATCATTTTACTAAACCTCTGAGACAAGAAAGCGCAGTTGCATGCTATATGCAATTGCGCTTTTTGCATGTCCGAAGCTCCATCGGTCAATGTGACCATGCATAGAACAGGAACGATGCGCTACAATAGAAGAGATCACCAAATATTCTGGATAGCTGAAAAAGGAGCATACCCCATGTTACCATATTTCCCGTTTACTGATGATGTCTATAAGATGGCGATGGGTGTGCGTGCCCTTGAGAAGCGTTCACTGTTTGAGGTAGATGTACAGAGCTACCAAGCCGAGATTGCGCTCAAAAATGCATTATTGGCAGAGGAACATGAACAATATTGTCGGGCATCAGCGGAAACAGAGGCACAGCAGTGGGAGGTACTTGCCCTGGCGTTAGCAGATCTTGTGCAGTATTATCCTGACTACTTCCACTGGGAGACTGCGGGTGAGCAATGGTTGTGGGTTAATCACCTGCTCAAGCAAGAGACGCGCTTTGTGTATGGTGACGTGGCGAGTCTGCCCTATCCGCCACTTGACTGGCTTGGGCGGCAGGTGCAAGAAGACTTATTGATAATGAGCGGAGTGGAAGCCGAAGGGATGCCGCTGATTGCTGGCCACCTATGTTTTCCGAGTGCGTGGTGTCTGGACGACAAAATGAGCAAAGCGTTCCTGGGCATTCACGAGGATGTGCCGTTTTTTGCTGATACAATAGGACGTTCATCCTCGCTTTTGTTAGCACGTTTGAAGGTTGGAAGACCTGTCTGGCGTGTCAACTGGTCTATTCAGGCTACTGCGCGCTTAAACCTGCTGCCGCGTTTCTTGCCCGAAGTCAGGCAAGCTGCTCGCGAGATGACAGCGGAGAATATTGGAGAACGGTGTTTTTTGCGCATGGAGATGCAGACCCTCTCGCGCTTGCCTCAAACTCGTGCCATCCTTTTTACGGTACGCACCTATCAGGAAGCAATCGGGCTGGTAGCAAATACTACCAGCCACGCACGCCAGCTGCTCAATGTATTGCGGACTGTACCAGTGGAAACGCTGGTTTATAAGGGCATGATGCCATACCTTGCTACCCTGCTCACCTATCTTGAACTGCGAGCAGGGTAGCAAATTAGTTCTGTGCGCTCCAATCATGCAGAAGGGCTTTGGCGGCATTATGCCCTGGTGCGCCCATCACGCCGCCGCCGGGGTGAGTGCTGGAACCGCAGAGATAGAGACTCTCGACGGGTGTGCGATAGCGAGCGCATTCGGGTGTGGGACGCAGCGAGAAGAGCTGATCGGGTGTGATCTCGCCATGAAAGATGTTGCCATTGGGCATGCCATAGCGTTGCTCGATGTCGACCGGACTAAGAATTTGACGATGGAGAACGGCATCGGCAAAATTGGGAGCAAATTCGCCCATCGTCGCGATAATGCGATCCGCCATCTCATTTTTGACCTCTTCAGACCATTCACGTCCGCGCAGATGGTAGGGAGCGTATTGGCAGAACATCGAAATTGTGTGATAGCCTGCTGGGGCAACCGTTGGGTCGGTCGCAGACTGCATGTATGCCTCGATATAGGGTTTCTGCGAGAGTTCGCCATGTGCGGCATCCTCATAAGCGTTTTGTACCCACTCGGGTGTTGGTGAGATATCGCAGGAACCCGCGTGCTGCAAGCCAGGAGCGGTCCCAGGCAGGCAAGTGAAGTTCGGCAGTTCTTTGAGTGCGATATTGAGTTTGATAACTGCGCTTTCCGTCTTGAAGTTTGCGATGCGTTTAAGGAAGCCTTTATCCAAGTCAGCGTCGGCACAGAATTGAAAGAAAGTGCGCTTCGGTTCGGCGTTGGAGAGTACGGCGGAGGCGCGAAGCTCCTCGCCGTTTTCCAGACGCACGCCCTCGGCACGTCCATTCGAGATCAGGATTTTGGCAACGGGCGTATTGGTGCGAATGGTGACGCCCTGTGCTTCGGCGGAAGCTGCGAGTGCGAAACTGATGTGTCCCATGCCGCCGCGTACATAGCCCCACATGCCTTGTTCACCATTGACCTCGCCAAACATGTGATGCCACATGACATAGACTGACCCGGGTGTTTTGGGGCCAATAAATGTGCCAATGACGCCCTGGCCAGCAAAAGCGGCGCGCAGGTAATCGGACTCAAAATAGTCTGCGAGCATGTCGTAGAGATTGCCGAACATGAGATAGCGGTAAATCTCTTCGTCTTCACCTCTGAACCGTCCTGCCAGGTCAGCGATCGAAGGAGGTTCTTCAAGCAAAATAGGGTTGAGGATCTCCGATGCGCGTTCAAAGAAGCGCAAGAACTTTGGATACGCTTCGGCGTCGTGTGGTGAGAGGCGACGAATGCCCTCGATAGTTTTCGCGGTACTGGCGCGGAAAAACAGATAGTTGCCATCCTGAAAGGGAACAAACATTTGTGGGTCTTTGACGTAGGCATCAAAGCCGTAGCGGTGTAGCTCTAAGTCGCGGATGATCTCAGGCCGTAGGAGGCTTACTACATAAGCGCAAGGAGACATAGTAAAGCCAGGAAAAGGTTCTTCGAGTGTACATGCGCCACCTACGCGGTCTCGTTGCTCAACAACGATCACCTTTTTGCCAGCGCGGGCCAGGTAACTGGCAGCTACTAAGCCATTGTGGCCCGCACCGATGATGATAGCATCGAACTGCTCGTGCTGTGTTGTCATAAAATCAGGCTCCCTTCCGTCGGAAAAGCAGGATATTGAGGTTGTTGTTGTAGTATAGCACAGCGGTTGGGAGCCTTTGTGGTGTTATGGCTGGTTGCTTCCTAGAGGAGTCGCACCTGCTAGACGTGTACGTCTGCGCCAACGTAGGACAACCCAGATGATTAAGGCTAGCGGTATAATGTAGACGGCGAAAGCCAGAAGCCAGACTAGGGCACTGAGTAATCCTTGGGCAAAGACGAGTGAGGCGGCAAAGGCATCATGGAAGATTTGCCCAATATTCCAAGCGGGGTTAACGGGCGGTGGTGTAGTTATGCCGAGCGGTTGCAAGGTAATCACAACGGTATAGTAGCTTGTTTGTGCGTTGAGTTCCTTGAGATGTGCTTCGATCTGTTCAATATCACCTTCGACCTGCGTGAGCCGGTCCTGAATGGAAATGATATCGCCGAGAGCTTGCGCATGGCTCATCAAGTCGAGCAGGCGTGTCTGTTCGCTCTTGAGGTTGGTTAGGCGTGATTGGGTGTCAATATAATCGTTGGTGACGTCCTGTACCGACTCATTGAGACTAAGGAGTTGGCCGCCGTGTTGCGCAGGATAGCTGGTAAGGTAGTGTTCAATCTGAGGATAGAGGCTGGCCTCAACGGAATAGGTAAGAGAAATGTTGTAGAGGTTGTTGCCGGCTTGCTGGTAATTGATCCCTGCCGAAAATGCGCGTGGGTCGGTGGCAATGAGCCAGCTTTGGAGATCGTCAGCGATCTTTTGTGTGTCTTTGACTGCCATGCTGACATTCAGTGTTTTGATCAGGTATTGGGCAATAGGAATGTTGGATGTACTTTGTGCCTGACCGCTAGAGGACAAACCGCTCGCAGATGAGCCTGATGATTGTGCAGGATTATGAGCGGACATAACGGGCATGGCACTACTGGCGGTGTTACTGGCAGTTGAACTGCCCCCACAGGCCGCAAGCAGCAAAGAGAGGAGGATGAAACAGCCAGGGACGAGAAAACGCCACTGCCTATGAGGATATTTTTGCATAGACAAACCCCTTATATGATGTCTTATCAAGATGTCATTATAGTGTGAGAGTGGCCCTAGAGAATACGCTCATAGGGAGATAGGAACGTCTTCTAAAGTATACTCAGCACTCTGATAAAGAGACGTTTGTGTGCGCAAAATAGTTCCCTTGAAGATACCTGAGATGCGGAAGAGACAATACGCATCAGTTGGAGGGTCTGATGCGTATTATATATAGCTATACCTGAAATGTTTCCAGGACAGGCGTATCAGTGCGTGTGAGTAGGGCAAAAGCTGCGCGCACAATGCGTGTTTGTAGTGGAATATCGTCAGGTTTGCCGAGTGTATAACCGAGGGGAAATGGGACAAAGAGAGCGCGTGGGGGCTGAATTTTTTCAGTAATCTCGCGGAGCAGTGAGAGTGAGACAGTGGTGATGCCAGCATATTCGACGGCGCGTTGGATCAATCCGACGGATTGATTGCACATGGGTCAAACAGGGGTGAGGAAAACAACATCTACAGCATCGGCAACGAGGCGGCGGGCAACCTCAGGGGCACGTTCGCGCATGAGTTTGGCGGGTCCGACGATAGAACCCATAAAACTGTAGTGATGAGGCGCAATAGCTCCAATTTCGCCCTGTTCTTGCATTTCGCGCAAGCGATCGATAGGCATAACTAGATTGCGATCACGCAGAATGCCAGTTTGGTCAAAGGCCCAGCTGCGGTGATTCATCTCTAGCTGCTGCGGATCGATATTACCTGGAAATTCGCGAAAAGAGCTATCGCCCATCTTGATGGAGGTATCAAAAGGTGGTTGATTGGGAAGGCTTAAACCTGCTGTCGTGATGAGTGCGACGGTACAGGCTGAAAGCGGTTTGCGTAAGGGTGTCATGGCCGCCGCGACAGGGTCACCTGCTTTGGGGGCGTATTGCTTGAAAGGATAGCCTCTTAAAAAGAGACGCTCAACGAGATCGGTATCTTCAATGGAAGCCATATAGTCATATCCTTTTTGTCTATTTAATGCAGCATGGTTGATCTTCTAGGCCGCACAGAGTATATTATAGCCCATGAATGTTGTACTCCTTGTTAGGGTGGTGGACGTGTGGTATAAGCATGTCACGTTTTTCCGTGTAGTTGCTATACTCATTTTAGATAGTCAATGGCTATTTTATAGATATGTATGTTTGGAGCTTTCGCATGAAGAGTAGTGTATTTTTGTATATGCGTGTACGGTATATCTTTTTTCTTTTCTGTAGTTTACTCGTCTTGCTTTCCGGTTGTACGAGGCCCGGAACGAGTTTGGCAGTGGGTAGTATGGTGACGTCAGGTCTCTCTCCAACAGTGACGGTGGGGGTATCTCCGACAACGGTTGTTCCAACGGCAACGCCTAGCGCAGCGGATGAAAAGCTCCAGCAGCAACTTGCGCGGGTGCAGCAGATACTGCAAGGGATGTCGCTTGACCAGAAACTAGGCCAGCTTCTTATGGTTGAGTATCTGGGCAATAGTTACCAGGGGAGTGGCTTACAAGAAATGGTGGCACAGCAAGATGTGGGTGGCTTTATGTATCAGGAGAGCAATCATAATTTTGCCGCCCCGGATAATAGCGTTGATACAGTGGCAGCAGTTTCGCAGCAAGCGATGCAGGATGCACACACGCCTTTGCTGATTGCAACCGACCAGGAGGGAGGACTGGTCAATCGGCTGTATATCTTTCACGGCTACTTGCCATCGGCAGCAGAGATGGGGGCAAGTGGCAATGCGCAAATGGCTCAACAACAGGGAAGCCAGGCCGCGAAATGGTTGTTACAACTCGGCATTAATACTGATCTGGCCCCTGTTGTTGATGTTCATACTGTTGATCCCCCTATTCTTGCTTCACGCATGTTTGGCAGTGATCCGCAAAGCGTGGTAACCTACGCTGGGGCGTTTCTGAATGGCCTGCAAACGAATGATGTGATTGGTTGTCTCAAACACTTTCCTGGTTTAGGGGCAGTGACCTCTGACCCACACGCAGGACTGCCGATAGTAGATCGTAGTATGGCTCAATTAGCGCAGATTGATTTGGCTCCTTACCAGACGATGATTGCCAAGGATGCGCCAGGGATGATTATGGCGACGGATGTGCTGATGCCAGCGATAGACTCCACGTTGCCTGCTGAACTTTCGCCTAAAGCGATTGATGGGGTGCTACGTGGGCAACTGGGCTATCACGGAGTTGTGATTACGGATGGGCTATATATGGCAGGTATCAGTGATCGCTGGACGTTGGGTCAGGCGGCGGTGTTGTCTATTATGGCGGGCGATGATATCGTGGAAGGGCCATATACACCGGCTCTGGTTGCCAGTGTGGTTGAAGCACTCAAACAAGCGATCCAACAAGGAGAGCTGAGTGAGGCACGTATCGATCAATCGGTCCAACGTATTCTGCTCTTAAAAATGCACTATGGATTGCTCAAATAACTGTGAGTGTTCTGATCTCAGGCAATATTTTTTTGTTGATACACGGCAAATCCCTTTCATGCAAGCGAGCTAACGGTGGTGGCACAGGATTCCAGAGCAAAGGATGTGGAATATGCAACCTCTTTTCGTTGATAACCGTCTGCTGCTGAGTGTCTTGCTGGTGAGTCTTCTCATCTGGAGAGTGATGGAAACAAGCGTGGATATCAAGACGCGCAAACGTCTCCGGGCTGGTGCCCAACGCCGGGATAAAGGATCGCATGTGGTCCTTCTTTGCCTGATCATGTTCGGTCTCCTTTCCGGCGTAATGCTAGCTTTTAAGGTTCCTGCCACCGCCATCACAAGTGTTCCTGACCTCTTCTTTTGGCTGGGCATGTTCCTGATGTACGCGGGGATGGCATTGCGTCTCTATGCCATCCATGTACTTGGTACCTTCTTCACAACGGTGGTGGCCGTCGCACCCGAGCAGACGGTGATCGAAGCAGGTCCTTACCGACTCATTCGGCATCCCTCCTATAGCGGCATCCTTCTTATATTGCTCGGATTTGGGCTTAGCTTTACGAACTGGTTGAGTCTGCTTGTCATCATGGGATGTGCGCTGGTTGGTTTTAGTTACCGTATCCAGGTAGAAGAGCGTGTCTTGCAGGAGCAGCTGGGCCAACAATATCAGCAGTACATGCGGCACACCAAACGACTCATCCCTTTTGTCCTGTAACGAAAGATCAGTTTTTTCACGCTTCTCATCTGGCTTTATTCATCTATTTCCCTGTTCAAGATGGCTGCAAAGAGTGACGTGCTATAATACGCATAAAAGGTAATGAGACGACAATGTTGTGTCCAGTTCACGCTGATAGAGGAGTAATATATGCCACGCGCCATTGACTTTCATGTTCATCTGCCGACAACGGAGTTTATGCAGGTCACGCTTGGCCCTTATGCCAGAGCTGCCGAGCGTTTCTTCCGCACAGAAGTCAAAATGAAGGATATCGAGCAGATTGCTGCCGATTATGCAGAACTCGATATGGTCGGCGTCTTGTTGGCCTGGGATGCTGAGACCGCAACAGGATTGCCTCCTCTAGGAAACGATTATGTCGCGGCTATTGTGCAGCGATATCCTCAGCAGTTTGTCGGTTTTGCCAGTGTGGACCCGCATAAAGGCAAGGCGGCTGTAAAAGAGATCGAGCGAGCGATCAAAGAGCTTGGACTGGCAGGCGCGAAGTTTCATCCCGGTGTGCAGGCATTTTATCCCAATGACCCTACGTTCTATCCCTTGATGGAGAAGATTCAGGAGCTAGGTGTGCCAGCCCTTTTCCATACGGGCACGAATGGCTTAGGGGCAGGCACGCCGGGTGGAATGGGCATCAAGCTCGATCACACACGTCCGATCTATCTTGACTCTTTAGCGGCAGATTTTCCTGGTTTGACCATTATCGGCGCACATCCTTCTTGGCCCTGGCATGAAGAGATGATCGCCATCATACAGCATAAGACGAACGTATTTAATGATCTCTCTGGATGGTCGCCGAGGTACACGCCCGAGTCATTGTTGCGTGAAGCTGCAACCCGTCTACAAGATCGTTTTCTCTTCGGCTCTGACTATCCCTTTATTACTCCGCAACGGTGGCTCAAGGACTTCGAGACATTAGCTTATTTCAAGCCGGAGGTCCGTGAGAAAATCCTGTGGCGTAACGCTCAGCAATTGCTGGCTCATACCGCAGTGGGTCAGATGCACTTCTCTTAAGATCGCATTGGGTTATTCGTCCATCGATTTTTTGCTCTTTTTCCATTAGCGTTTGTGTATACTAATCTTAGCATTGAGACGTTAGGGGGAGCGCACAATGGCATTTACGCAAGATGAAATACAATCTTTACATACGATCTTGGGGCAAAAATTGACTCAGCAACGTCAAGAATTGGAGCAATTTTTCGATCAACGGTTGCAAGTGCTACGACGTGAATATGAGCAACGCCTGATTACCACACAACAAGAGTATCTTCGGGTCTTAACGCAAAAATTAGCGGAACAGCAGCAAAAAAATCGTGAGGGGTTAAATCAGCGACTGGAGATGTTACAGGCATCGTTGGGAGCGTCGATGGGGCGTGAGTTTGGGTTGCGACATCAGCAGCAACAGCACGCTATGGAGGCCGACATTGAACGGGCACTGGCGGCGCAATTACTGGCAATTGAGCAATTGATCAGTCAGCGTTTTTCTTCTGTGCAGGCTATAGCGGATCCAACACTGTTTTATAGTGAAGAGATGCATCCCGATTTTGGCGCGATAGAAATCCAGACAGAGATTCCCTGGCAAGAGTTCTTTGACATGGTCGGGAAGGCACTTGATGAGCGGATTGATAGTTTGAGTACATCGCTCGAAGTATCGCTCAAGAGTTTTGAACGAGAGGTGTCTCTGCATCTTCATGGTTTGCATGATGAATTGGTGCATGAGCATACGCCTAATTACAGTGGTAGTATTACCAGTATGCAAGATATGTTGAGCAGCATTGAGCATCTGACACAAGCTATTGAGTCACTGCAAGTTGCGATGACAGCGAATCATGCACTACTCTCTAATCGACTCTCGCACCATCAATCATTGCCGTTGGAACGTGCGCATAAGAGTATGGCACCACAGGCATATGCATCGTCAGAGCGTACCGCGGACGTGATGCAACCGCCTTTAGCGGCAGATCACTAAGAATTGGACATGATCGTTGGAACGTGTTGTATACTGTTTTCCGTAACACCTGAAAGAAGCTCTTCATCAATGAGAGCGCGAAATCAAAGGTGAAAGAAAAGAGGAAGCTATGCAACTCGATCAGAAAGTTGCCGTTATAACTGGTGCGGATAGTGGTATTGGGCGAGGTATCGCCATAGAATTTGCACGTGAAGGTGCTGCTGTTGTCATAAATTATGCACATGCCCAAGACAAAGCAGAAGAGGTCAGACAGGTTATTGAGCAAAATAATGGCAAGGCGTTTGTCGTGCAGGCCGATGTCTCGCAATATCAGCAGGCGGTAGGCTTGATTCAGCAGGCAGTCGAACACTTTGGTAAGATCGATATCATGGTCAACAATGCGGGGATGGAGATTCATAGCGCGTTTTTAGATGTGACAGAAGAGCAGTATGAGCGTGTTCTTGGTGTTGATCTGAAGGGGCCATTTTTCTGCGCGCAGGCGGCGGCTCGTGAGATGGTAAAGCGTAAGATTGCTGGGCGCATTATAAATATTTCATCGGTGCATGAAGACCTGCCAATGCCACAGAATATCCCGTACTGTTGTGCTAAGGGCGGCTTGCGTATGCTGATGCGCACGATCTGTCTGGAACTGGCTCCCTATGGTATTACCGTGAATAATATCGGACCAGGAGCGATTGACACGCCGATTGACGCGGATGTGAAGGCCGATCCGCAGAAATGGAATGCGTTATTGGCTGAGATTCCGCTGCACCGTGTGGGGCAACCTGAAGAGGTTGGCAAGCTCGCAGTGTATCTGGCTTCGGATGCATCATCCTATGTAACAGGCTCAACCTTTTTTATTGACGGTGGGTTGATGCGTAGCACTGGCGCGTTGTAGCAAGCGGCCTTCTGCAAACGTAGCAAGCTAGGCGGCTTTCTTATTGTAAATAATGAGAAAGCCGCTTTTTATAGAGAGAATGAAGACGTGTATTTTATAAAATGAGTATTTTTAAGAGAAATATGTAAAGAGGTAAGTAAAGATGGAAAAAGAGCTTATTGTTATTCGTGAGGCAAGAAGCGAGGAAGCTGCCTGGCTGAGCGCGCTTGCTTTGCGCTCGAAGGCATACTGGGGCTATGATGAGGCTTTTTTAGAGGCGGCGCGTGTTGATTTAACGATCACGCCAGAATACATGACAAGCTCAACGGTTTTTGTATTGGAGATGGAGGGACGGGTGCAAGGTTTTTATAGTTTGAAGGATGAGGAGGCGGGCGAAATTCTGCTGGATAATCTCTTTTTAGAGCCGGCAGCGATTGGGCATGGTCATGGCAAACGGCTTTGGGAGCATGCTGTTGCCAATGCAAAGCAGCGAGGTTGTCATACGATGGTTTTGATCAGTGAGCCGTTTGCCGAGGGCTTTTATCTATCCAGGGGAGCGGAACGTGTAGGGATGGTGGCGTCTGGTGTGGTTGAGGGACGGCTGCTGCCGCTGATGCGTGTTGCGTTGGGATAGTTGCGCATATGGTCCTGTGTGGTGAAAAGATAACTTGCATCCATGCTGTATATTTGGTATGCTAGTGATAGTATAGAGACGAACACGTCTTCTAAGATCGCATACTAACAGAGGAGAGCGCAAGCGTATGGAGAGTTCTCTTCACAATGCCAATCTTTTGACCGATGAGGTCAGTACATTGCAGGTAGCAGAGCATGGTGTGGCAGAGGGCGATGCTGAGGAGCATCATATCCACCTACCAAATCCAAGCTTGTGGCCTGTGATGCTCAACGTTGCAATCATAGTCGCCATAGCGGGAATGTTATTTATCCCGTCAAACCCCTGGATTACTATTATTGCTGCGCCATTTGTCCTTATAGGTATTATGGGGTGGGCACTAGAAGATCCGGTTGCCCCAATGGAAGAGCAGTATATTGCTGTTCAGGCAAAAAGTGCGCCATCGCGCTTTGCCATTGGTCAGGATGTTGTGGATAATGTGGGAAATCTGCTCGGCACGGTGCAGGCGCGCTTTGCAGACAGATATATCCTGGTGGAGCATGGTAGTGGATTGAGAGTCAAGACCTATTATGTGCCACAAAGTGCGGCCAAAAGCGATCTCAAGCATGGCCTGGTCATTCTGACGTTGAGTGAGGAAGACCTGGTGAGCAGGGGTTTGCATAGCATGCCTGACGACCTGTATAGTGATGTGCCAGAGTATGGTGTACCGCAGACAACAGGTGTTCCTCAGTTCGCGCAGGGGCCGTTATCACCTGCAGAGACTGGGCATTATAACTACGGCCGCAGATATCCCGGCATTAATACCGACGCGAGCGGTTCTTATCATCATGAGGAGGTTGTTCCACATCCGCAGCAGTTTGTGGGTGAACGTCGTAAGATGGTGACACGCAAGCAGGTACAATGGCAAGAGATGAATGCATAAGCTAAATAACAAGAAAAGGGATGTGGACAATGCGTTCACATCCCTTTTCTTGTTATTGCTTTGTGCCGAGACACAGGACTGAAACTTTCAGCCCTGTGCGTCCTAATCTCTGATATTTCATTCGTGTGTGCTCATTGTGCTAGAGTGACTTCGTATAGTCATAGAAGCCCTTGCCACTTTTCTTGCCATACATGCCAGATGTGACCATGCGGCGTAGCAATGGCGGGGGGGCATACAAAGGGTCTTTATATTCTTCGTAGATGGCTTCGGCTGCCCAGAGTGTTGTATCCAGGCCAACATAATCGAGCAGCGTGAAGGGACCCATGGGATAGCCGCAGCCGAGTTTCATGGCGGCGTCGATATCTTCTTTTGTCGCCATGCCGTTTTCAAGCATACGAATAGCCGCGATCAGATAGGGAATGAGCAGGAAGTTGACAATGAAACCTGCGGTATCCTTTGCGAGTACAGGTGTTTTGCCGAGCGAGAGGGCGAACTCGCGCACAGTGCTGATAGTTTCATCCGAAGTCGAGATGGTACGCACGATTTCTACGAGCTTCATGACGGGAGCGGGATTGAAAAAGTGTAGCCCACACACCTTATCAGGGCGTTTTGTGACTGCACCCATTTGTGTGACGCTAAGTGACGAGGTATTGCTGAGGAGCAGTGCGCTAGGCTTGGCAATACGATCAAGGGCAGGGAAGATATGTAGTTTCTCTGCCATATTTTCGAGGACAGCCTCGATGATAATATCGCAATCAGCAAAATCTTCCATGCTGAGTGTGCCGTGCAGACGAGAACGATTTTCTGCTAGCTGGCCTGATGTGAGTTTACCTTTACTCGCCATCATTTCCCATGCGCTATGAATCCGTGCCATACCGCGATCAAGAAAATCTTGATTGACCTCGCGTACAATGGTTTCATAGCCGGATTGTGCGCATGTTTGAGCGATACCCCCGCCCATGAGGCCACAACCAAGCACTCCAACTTTACGAATCGTCATTGATATGCCTCCTATGCAATAAAAGAGCGTATTTCCTGCACTGGTCCAGGTTCGACGCCGAAGATAATTGTGTAGTGGTTCAGCGTAGGAAAATTCACATACGAGCAGTGTGGAATATGCTGTTGCATTTCCGCCACAGCTTCTTCTGATAATAATTGGTCCTGTTCAGAAAATAGGCCTTTTCCGGCGCGCAAAACAAGGGTGCTAGCCTTAATGTTGGCCCATTGCTCGGCGGGGGCAGACTCATTATAGCGTTGGCCCTCTTCAAGCACGCCCTGCCGATAACATTTAGATGAAACAGAACCATCGCTATTGTACATGACATCGTGCTGGAAGTAGAGGTCTATGTAGGCATTCCAGGGTTGGAGGAAAGGGGCCTGTTTTAGACGTGCGATGTATTCTTGGAACGATGGTACAGGGTTGCCCAAGCGATTGATCGAGGCTGTGAGCCAGGCTGGTTGCTCTTCTGGCGTATGCCAGGGTAGGGGCGCACCTGCATCAATCAGGACCAGTTTGCTCACGCGCTCAGGATGGTGAGCCGCGAAATAGAGGGAGATCAACGCTCCAAGAGAGTGTCCAATGAGTATGGGACGTGCTAGGCCCAGTTCGTCGAGCAGAGCAAGCAGATCGGCGGCGTGAAGAGGAATACTGTAGCCCTCTTCTGGTTTATCGCTGTCGCCACGTCCTCGCAAATCATAGGCAAAGACGCGATGGTCTTTTGCGAGTTCATCGGCGAGGGCCTGAAAACAGAAGGCATTGGCAGTTAAGCCATGCACGCAGACAACAGGGGGACCCTGCTCGCCCCATTGCACGATGTGTAGGGTAAGATCATCAGCGATGAGAAATTCATCGCGAACTGTATTTTTCATCACTGTTGATAGACTCCTTGTTGTTGGAAGATATGCCATTTTTCCATAGTTGCGGCAATCAGTGCTTCTCCCTCTTCGCGACGTTGTAGTGAATTGCGCCATGTGGCATGCGGGTTGCGGGCCATGACGCCAGCGCGAAGAATTTGTTGGGCAATTTGTTGATAGACCTCGCTACGAGGCGGGAAAAGGTATGGTTGATGGCTATCATGCAGATAGAGGTAGTGGCCCTGAGTTGTGTACCATGTACGTAGGTCGTCTTGTGTCTGAACTATGAGGGCATGGAGGTCGCTAGCGGCGTCGTAGTGAAGTGTGCCAAATGGGAAGCAGTGAAGATGGGCGTGAAAAACGGTTTGTCGAAATACGCCATGCTCCCAAAAGATGGTTGGTGCATAGTAGTGAGTGAGAAATGTTTGAACCTCCTGTTTGAGTGCAATGAGTTCAGCATCGAGCGTGGATGGCATAGCTCCATAGCAGGCAAAATGTCTCTTCGGAATAATAAGAATATGGCCTTCTAGCAGTGGTGCATGGTCAGCGACAACGTGAAAGGCAGCGGTTTCTTTCAGGGTATAGGGTTTGATGATTGTTTCCTGACAGAATGGGCAACTGCTGGGAATGGCTTCAGTGTCGAAGGAAACATCACTCCTGAGATACATAGGCGAAAAGCTCCTTACTACAAGCACCTGTCCTCATCTCTGTTGAGTATAGCGCAAAAAGATGAAAAGTGACAAAGGTACATGTATCTTGATGGGAATGTAGGCATGGTTAGCCAGCGTGACGGAAGCCGGCCTCATGCATGGTGAGGGGTAGACCCTCGGCGATAGTGCCAGCATCAACCACTTCGGCAATGATTAAAGTGGAATCACCTGCTTCAGTTGTAGTACGGACGGTGCAAGCTACCCATGCTAAAGCCTCATGGAGAACAGGATATCGTTGCTGTTGTATGTTATACGCTATACCAACTAATTTGTTGGGGTCACGCCAAGCCGATTTGCCAAGTTTGCCTGCAAGCTCGCGTTGACCGGAGCGCAGAACATTGATGGTGTAGGCCTGACTATGCAAGATCATCGGTAGCGATTTGGAGGTGTTCTCGACGGAAAGTGCGATGAGGGGAGGATCAAAGGAAACCTGAGAAAGCCAGTTGGCAGTGAAAGCGTTAACATTTTCCTGGTCTATACAAGTTATGACATATAGGCCATAGGTGAAAAGGCGTAAAGCTTGTTTTTTGACGGCAGGGTCCATTTACTCAATCCTCTCAATCAGGCAAAAACACGATCTCTGAGCGTGTATTGAACTTACAACGTGGTTCTCCGTCTCATTATAGTCCTGGCAGATGGTAGAAGCAAGGTGAAAATGCTGTCTAGAAGAAGTTCATAGAGAGCGTTTTGGTGGTGATAGAGTTGTCTATTCCCCCAAAGATACTAGAAAGGGTGAAAGTGTTGGACATTAGATGGTGCTTATGCGATACTCTTGCAAACATATCTTTGGTAGCGATTTGGAGGTTCGTTTATGTCCTCAACATATCCGCCCTACGGCGGAATACCGGGTCGGCCATGCGCACGCTGTGGAATACCGCTACCGCCAAATGAAATTTATTGCGGTAATTGTGGGTATCAAAACATGGTGATGCCAGGCGAAGGTGCTGTCCCACCCGGCGCAGCACCGTCAGCTCCCTGGGGTGGGAGTGCGCCGCAAACGGCGTATGGTGGACAATATGAGAATCAGGGTTGGGGGCAACCCCAGGCTCCTCCGCCAGCACCGTCAGCACCTGCTGGTGGTCCATATGGACCATTGATTGCACCGCCATTTGGACTGCCATCGCAAGGAGCAGGGCGTGGTATCTATTCCAACCCAAATAACATGTATGGCAATGTGGCCCAGCCTGGGAATGCTGGCAATTACTATGATACAGGAGTTGGACCTCAATCACCCTATGCAGCACCCATGCCGCCGGCAATGCCGGGTGCGTTTCAAGCCGGCAATTTTGCGGGTATTTCCCCTGTTGGCGTAAGGCAACCATCGGCTCCCCCGCGCAATTCGCGTATGAGAGTGATCGTGGTGATGATTGCGTTGCTGATTGTTGTGGTGGGTGCGGGTGTTGGTGGGTATGTTTGGATAACCGCACGGAGTGGAGCCAACAGCAATACGTCAAGTGTGACGATACCAACCCCATCGTCGAAAGTGGTGGCATTGTTTTCAGATGCGTTTACCAGTAATACAAATGGATGGGATTTGCAGGGTGTGACAGGCAAATTCACGGTGACGCTGAATAATGGCGCGTTGGCATTGGAAGATGATGATAACAAACTGCTCTGGGAATTAGTACCAGGGAATCGCACTTTTGGTGATTTTAAGCTCTTTGTCGATGCAACATTGTCAAAGGGTGTGCAGAATAATGGCTATGGCATTTTTATTCGTGGCTCTTCCAACCAGAACACTGACCTGGCGACATATTATCGCTTTGAATTGTATGGGGATGGAACATATGCCATTTTTAAGGGTGTTGTGGATAGCACGGGCAATAGTAGTGCGACTAAGCTCGTCGACTATACGCAAAATGCTGCACTGCAAACGCAAGGCAAGGTGAATCACATTCAGATTGTGGCGAAAGGCAGTAGTATGGCGTTTATGGTGAACGGGCAGACGCTTAGCACGATAAACGATAGCAGCTATACCACAGGCTCAGTCGCGCTTTTTGTTTCCAATTTGCAAGGGTCACCTCCTGGGGCACAGGCCACCTTTACGCACTTCGCAATTGATCCGCCACAAGCGTGACACAATGGGCAGTGTGCTGAGAAGTGAGGATATGGTTATATAGCAGGTTGGATGTAGGCAATATGTGCCAACCTGCCTATTTCTCTGGGTAAGTGTTATTGGACAAGTATGCGTGCATAAGCTGCTGGGTCTACGTTGGCACCACTCACGATGCAGCAGACACGTTTGCCAGCGAAACGCTCAGGTTGCGCGAACAGAGCGGCTAATGAGAGTGCGCCCGTTGGCTCGACCTTGAGATTGGCGTAGCGGAAGTAGTGGCGAACTGCCTGCATGATGAGATCTTCAGGCACTTCGATGATAGCACTCATGCCGTGTTGAATGATTTCCCAGTTGAGTTTGCCGAGACTGACTGTGCGTGCCCCATCGGCAATCGTTTGTGGTTCCTGTTCGTTATGGATCAGATGCCCGCTTTTGAGAGAGCGTGCGGCATCATTCCCTAAGAGTGGTTCTGCGCCAATCACCTCGGTCTGGGCTTGTACATAGTCACGTGCAACAATGATGCCCGAGCTTAAACCACCCCCCCCAACGGGTGCAATAACCACGTCAAAGGTATCCGAACGAAAAATATCTTTGCCTAGTGTGGAGTTGCCTACGACAACGCGATAGTCGTCATAGGCCTGAGCTTGGAAAGCGTCGGGCTGCTCACGTAAGAGGTGTGCGACGCGTTCTGCGCGACTGACGTGCTGTATATCAATGAGGTCAACGATACCGCCATAGGCTTGTACGGCTTCAATTTTGACGCGCGCGGAAGTAGAGGGCATGACAATGGTACATGTTTTTCCTAACAGTTGGCTGGCATAGGCGATAGCTTGTCCAAAGTTGCCTGAAGAAGCTGCAACGACGCGCTGGTGTGGGATGCTAGACAGTAGGTTATAGGCGGCACGGAACTTAAAACTACCGGTATGCTGAAACGTTTCGCTGGCGATAGTGACCGAACATTGGAACTGTGCGGCAAGTGTCGGAGAAGGGCAGGGAAGAAGCAATGTGGAACGGATAAAGCGCGGCAGAGTTTCCCAAACCGTGCTGATATATGCTTCAGTGAGTTCTGGGGTTGTAGTATACGTGAGCATGAAAATAGACTCCTGATTTCTGCTAGCTGCGAATAGGACCGTCGTCCATTCTATCACGTGGAAGCGACAGTTATGACCGTGAGCAGAAAGTCCCCATTTTTGATTGTGCATTTGCCAGGGAAGACTGTTTCGTAGCGTAGCACATAAAGTGGGGGGGTGACGGACGGAAGGTTAGAAACGGTTCCCAAGGCAGCCGATGGTGTACATGAAATGTGTACTTGCTCTTTCGGATACAGTTGTTGGTTTAATAAGATTTGGAAGCGAGAGGTGACGACGTAGGTGACAGTTTTGCCGCTGTCTTGTGCCGTAAATTCATACTGGGATGTCAGTTGAGGTGTTGGTGTTGGCGAGGGTGTTTTCACTGAATCGGCGCAACTGGCGAAGATGAGGAGAACGAAACAGAGAAGCCCCAACCTTATGTGAAGAAAAGCGAAAGCGCAATGTTTTTGTCGCATAGTAGTTGTCCTTTTCTCGTGTGCGATTGCGTATCTCTAAAAAAGATTCTATCCTTAGGTAGGATAACGCTGGGAAGTAGCCAAACATTGCGGATTGTAAGTGGTTTTGCTGCTTTAACAGGGTAAAATAGCCACTTGACAAATCTCTTGTCAGAACGTATAGTTCATATAGAACTATTTGTAAGTATCTTGTACGATACTTTGATGATCTTGATGGCGATGAAGCTCGCCTAATGCCTTGTGTTGATAGCTTCTACCAGTAACATAAAGTCGTTTTTCGGCTGGTAGAGGCTTTTTTGTGCCCAAAAATAGAGCCACTCTTGAGGAATCTCTTCTTAACACTGGAGACTCCATGCCAGACACTCGCCGAAGAACCATTGTGCTAGGGTTATCTAGCGGTGAGGAGAAGAGATGACATGTTACAGAATGCAATTCTTCAATTACTTCAAATAGCAACAGTTCTGCTGTGTGCCCCTATGTTGCGAGGTGTTATTGATCGTCTTAAAGCCATCGTGCAATCAAAACGGGGACCGAGTATCTGGCAGCCCTATCGAGATTTAGGGAAATTGTTGCGTAAAGGGAGTGTGGTATCAGAGCATGCTACATGGGTATACCATGTAGCGCCTGTTTTTACCTTTATTACACCGCTGGTCGTCGCGATGCTAATTCCCGTATTAACTGCTTATCCTCTACCCTATGCATTTATGGGCGATATGCTTGCCGGTGGGTTTATTCTTTCGCTAGGTGGTTTCTTTACGTCTTTGGCCGCGATGGATACTGCAAGCACTTTTGGTGGCATGGGGAGCAGTCGTGCGCGTGTGGTTTCTTTGCTTGCAGAGCCAGTTGTGATTCTTGTGTTGTTCACCGTGACCTTGATCGCGCAGGCCACTATTCCCTTTGTCGTCAATCAGACACTTATCTCTGCTGCCTACCTCTACAATCCTGCACACTGGCTGCTGGCAGCAGCACTGTTTATGGTGATCTTGGCAGAGGCAGGACGCATTCCAGTCGATAATCCAGCGAGTAAGTTTGAGCTTTCGATGATCGAGGAATCGCGCATTTTAGAGTATTCCGGTCAGGAATTAGCTTTGATGGAATGGGGAGGAGCTATGCGTTTCTTTGTGCTGCTGACTATTCTGCTCAACGTCTTGACAGCACCCTGGGGGTTGGTTCTAGAAACGAATGCGACGCTGCTCGCTGTGTTAATCGCGTTGGGAACGCTTTTGTTAAAAATGTTGGCGATTTGTATCGTCGTTGCTGTTATTGAGTCGTCACTTGCTAAATGGCGTTTTTTTCGTGTTCCAGAGTATCTAGGGGCGGCCTTAATACTAGCTAGTTTGGCGATAGTGACCTTCTATCTTACGCATGCTAGCTAGCGTTCCGTGTGATGATGCTGGCAGAAATGGATAGCTCTTTCGCGTATACGTTCCACATTTTCTGGAGATTATCAATGCTACGATTTTGCTCTATTTCCATTGCCGTATTTTTGACACAAGGCAGTGTAGGGGTACCGCCTCTATTGGCCGTACAGCTGCTGCAAGCTCTTGGAGCTGTGTTATTGCTGACCGCGTTTGCCACTGTGGCGGCACATTTGCTCCCACAAGTTATTCAAGCGTATACGTTGCAGTCGTTTGCGCTGGCCCTGGTAGCGGTGGCTGTTGGTTATTTCACGCATGACACTGATCTGTATATTGTGGCTGTGCTGACCATATTGGTCAAATGTGGCGCAATTGTCTGGCTTTTGCGCAATGTGGCGAACCGTCTGCATGTACAACGCGAGGTTCGTCCCTACTTAAATATTCCAGTGTCGCTGCTTATCTGTGTGTTGCTCACGGTACTCGCTTTTTTTTCTTCACCAGCAGTGATTGAGCCCGGTACATTTTTGAATGAGCCACCGCTGGCGGTCTCGATCTCGTTGGTGTTGATTGGCCTGTTTCTTTTGAGCAGTCGCCGCCATGCTGTTGTGCAGGTTATTGGCCTCCTGACCATTGAGAATGGACTGTTTTCTGGTGCGGTTGCAATTGCATACGGAATGCCACTTATTGTTGAATTTGGCATTCTTTTTGATATTCTTATCGCTGTTATCGTGATGAGCTTGCTGGTGGCACATATACAGCGTGAGTTTATCACGTCTGATACAGGCGATTTGCGTCGTCTAAAGGGGTAACGTCCAATGCTTTTTCTGATATTACTACTGCTTCCTTTGATAATGGGGGCCATTTGCTGGTTTGCGCCACAGTTGGTATGGATGGAAAGAGTGACCATTGGTGGCTCGTTGCTAGTTTTGTTAGTAGTAGGATTGGTTGTACGAGATATTTTGCATGCTGGTATAAGCGATGGTTTGGGAGGTTGGCTCTATGCAGATGCGTTGAGTGCAGTAACATTGTTGGTGATTGCTTTTGTGAGTTTCACGGCGGCACTGGCTTCTGTAGGCTATCTGCGTGTGGAGATGCGTGCGCAAAAAAAGACAGAGCGTGGGAGTTTGCGTCAGATGCGTCGCTATTATGTGCTATTTCATTTGTTTGTGTTTAGCATGTTGGTAGTCCCCGTTAGCAATAGTTTAGGTGTGTTGTGGATTGCGATTGAAGGGACAACGCTGGCGTCACTGTTCCTGGTAAGTTTTTCCGGCACAGGGGAAGCACTGGAAGCAGCCTGGAAATATGTGATTATTGGTTCTGTAGGTATCGCGCTAGCACTGTTTGGCACAATCCTCACCTATTATTCCGCCGTGCAGGTGTTGGGGACGAGCTATGATTTGAACTGGTCGGTGCTAGCACCGGTGGCGGCGCATCTCAACCCAAATGTTATGCGTTTGGCACTGGTCTTTATTATTGTAGGTTATGGTACGAAAGCTGGTCTGGCTCCCATGCATACCTGGCTTCCAGATGCACATAGTGAGGCACCTAGTCCTATTAGTGCGTTACTTTCTGGTGTATTACTTAACTGCGCTATGTATGGCATTTTGCGTTATTATGCGCTGGCTCTGCCTTCGCTAGGACATGCCTATCCGACAGGATTGCTCCTCTTCTTTGGCCTGCTTTCGCTCGTAGTTGCGATGTTACTGATCTTTCAGCAGCGTGATTATAAGCGGTTACACAAATCGGCTCAGAAAGCCCCGTCCTTTCAAGGCGGGGATGAATGAGCGTTCCTTTGCGGGGTTTCCTGGTGGGGGAAATGTTGACAATCAGTAGGCATAGTGGTACAATACCTGCTATGAACAGCAAACAATTAAACCCAAATATTCGCGTCACACCAGAAACGCGCAAAGACTTGAAAATCATTGCAGCTCACACGGGCGAAACGATGCTGGACGTGGTTGCACGACTGGCAAAGCAGGAATTGGAACGATTGAAAGCGCAGAGCAAATAAATGTTGATCTACGAGTACAAAATCCAGGGCACATCGGCGCAATACGCCGCCATTGACGAGGCTATACGGGTGACACAGTTCATCCGTAACAAAGCCGTGCGCCTGTGGATGGACTCGCGTGGCATCAACAGAAACGACTTGCAATGCTCTTGCTCACAGCTTGCAAAAGACTACGACTTTGCCGCACGTCTCAACTCGCAAGCCCGTCAAGCGGCGGCAGATCGGGCGTGGGCCGCAATCAGTCGCTTCTATGACAACTGCAAGAACCACACGCCAGGGAAGAAGGGCTATCCCAAGTTTCAGCATGATAACAGATCAGTCGAGTACAAGCAAACAGGTTGGAAGCTGGAACCGGATGGCAAGCACATCACCTTCACCGATGGCTGTGGCATCGGGCGACTCCGGCTCATTGGCAATAAAG
>VFSW01000327.1_pt1 | contig 67921 bp, 48 predicted proteins | sample 5358111 | NCBI WGS metagenome assembly VFSW01 (sample SAMN11554181, study PRJNA540505) | mine drainage metagenome | isolation source: sediment from site ElyBrook_90M | place: USA: Ely Copper Mine, Vershire, VT | collected 2017
GGGGCCTGCTCGCAAAGGCGAGCGGGATCCTCAGGTCCCGGGGACGGATGCGCGTTTGCGGCTATCCATCCCAAGGACCGAGGAGGGGAACCGGGCAGGTTCCCCATGCGGGTACGTGGGCGAGGAGACGATCCTCTGTCCTGGAGGCGACGACATGAGGGAGGCGAGTGGGCGTCCAACGTGGGTCACCGGCAGGAGAAAGGGCGGGAGTCCGTGCGACGGCAGGACTCCCGCGGAAACAGGAGGGAGGGTTGTGGTGATCTTGTGCGCGAGCCGTGCCTACGGTTCCCGCTCCACGACGATCTGGTGGCGCCTGATGAGATCACGAAGGGAACTCCGCGCGATCCCGAGCTGGCGGGCGACGGGTGAGATCCGTCCATGTTCCGCGCGTAGCAGGGATTCGATCGTCGCGGCGTCGGTCTTAGCCGCATGAGGGGCACGGGTGACGATCTGGGACTTGGCCTTCGGTTCCGATTGGAAGGCGTTGTGGACGTCGGGCTCCGACTGGAAGGCTTGGCAGATCGCGGCGGCGTCAATCGTCCGTCTGTCCGTGTGGATCGCGGCGCGACGGATCACGTTCAGGAGCTGCCGCACGTTTCCGGGCCAGCCGTAGCTCGTGAGGGGAACGATCGCCTCCGGGTCGAGCACCTTCTCCCCCACCTCGGGGCGCAGCCTCGTGAGGATGTGTGTCACAAGGAACGGGATGTCTTCTGCTCGCCGACGAAGCGGTGGCACCGAGATCGTGAGGGCATTCAGGCGGTAGAAGAGGTCCTCGCGGAAGGCGCCGGCACGAACCATGGCAGCGAGGTCGCGATGCGTGGCGACGATGAGGCGCACGTCGACCGTGTGCGTGCGTTCGGTTCCGAGGGGGCGAAGCTCTCCCGACTCCAGCACGCGGAGGAGTTGGGCCTGCGCAACCGCGTCGAGTTCACCCAGTTCATCAAGAAAGAGCGTCCCCTTGTCGGCCTGGTCGAAGAGTCCGCGGTGTCGACCGATCGCCCCCGTGAAGGCTCCCCGCTCGTGACCGAAGAGTTCGGCCGCGAGGAGCTGCGGGTGGAAGGTCGCCGCGTTGGTCGCAACGAAGGGCATTCGAGCACGTGTGCTCATGGTGTGGAGGGCGCGGGCAACCAGTTCTTTGCCGGTGCCCGTCTCCCCTCGGATGACGACCGGCGCAGACCTGGGCGCGTAGCGCACGATGTCCGCTCGGAGCTGACGCATGAGGGGCGTACGCCCTACGAGGCCGAAGGTGTCCCCGGACGAAGAGGGCTCCGATGGAAAGCTGTCGTCCTCGCGTGAGTGGATTGTTGCCTCAGGCGCGCGGGCGCGTGTGCCGCTGAACGGTCGATCGTCTGTCATCGCTCACCTCCCCGGGACGAGGGTGTCCGCCGCCAATGTTGGCGAGGCGGTTCTCCTCCCGGTGACGGAACGCGGGACCGCGGGTGACCTTCGATCGGACGGGAAGCGCGATCGAACGAAGCCCGGGTCCGAAGATGAAAGGGGTCATCTGGGTCGGCGTCGAAACGGCTGGTGCCCACCATCTCCAGGAGATTTCGGTGGGTGGCTGCGAGCACACAGACCTCGGCGATCGTCTCAGCGCGTGGACCTCTCACGCACCAAGCTCTCTCTTCACCGCGCGTTCCACCCGCGCTCGCGGGCGACCATAGCGCTCGGCGGAGATCCGCCGGATCAGGGCCGCGTGTCCCTCGTCGGGCGCGACGGGCAGGGGTGGCAGGGTCGTCGCCGTGAAAGGGTGGCTCATGGCTCCCTCGACCGAGAGCCTGAGTGCGAGCTGATGCGAACCGAGGTCGGCCAGGTCAGCGGCGCGAAACTCGGGCGCGAACTCCGGTTCCAGGGTTTCGGCGTCATGGGCACTCACCCGGAACACCATCAGACTGCCCACGTTGCCCAGGACCGCGGGCCGCAGCGCGGGATCGAGCTGGTCGAGATACTGGTGCGCCAGCACGAGGCCGAGTCCGAACTTGCGCGCCTCGGCCAGGATCTCTGTGAAGGAGGGAGTCACGAAACTGGCGAACTCATCGATGAAAAGGACGAACGGCCGACGCTCGCTCTCGGGCACCGCCGCGCGGGCATAGGCGGCGAGTTGGAAGTGGGCGACCAGGATAGCGCCGAGAAGCACGCTGGCCTCCTCGCCGATCAGCCCTTTGGCCAGGCGGGTGAGGAAGATCCGCCCATCGTCCATGATCTCGGACCCCCGGATGGTGCTGGTGGGTTGGCCAAGGATGTTGCGCAGGAGCGGGTTGGTGAGCGCGGCGCCGAGCTTGTTCTGCACGGGCGAGATCACTTCGGGTAGAAAGCTCTTCGGGTACAGGGGCCACTCATGGGTCCAGTAGAAACGGACGACGGGGTCCTGGACCTGGGCGAGGATGCGCGTGCGGTACTGCTCGTCCACGAGCAGGCGCATCACACTGAGCAGGGTCGAGCCCGGTACGTCGAGCAAGGCCAGAAGGCAGTTGCGGAAGACATGCTCCAGGCGCGGCCCCCAGAACTCGTGGAAGACCTTGCGGAAGACCGAGAGCACGCCGGAGGCGATTCGCGGCCGGGCGTCGGGCGGTACGTGCTCCAGCAGGTTCAGCCCGGGCGGGCTGGTACGGTCGGCGGGATCGAAGAGCACCACATCGTTGAGGCGATGCCGTGGGACGCGCTCGAGCAGGCGTTCCACGAGATCACCATGGGGATCGAGCAGACCGCAGCCGAGGCCCGACATGAACGCTTCGTGGAGCAGGTGTTCGAGGAGCACGGTCTTGCCAGCTCCGGTGCGACCGATGACCAGCGCGTGGCGCAGGAGATCAGCGGGCAGGATGCCGAACACCCGGCCGCGCTGGCGGCGATGGTCGGCCGCAGCGAAGCGGAGCGGGATGTTCGAGAAGGACATACATGGAAAGAGGTGCCTGCCCTCCAGCGTGAGAGCACCCCCGGCACTGCCGCCGGGAGGTACTTCACCCGGGCCCCGGGCAGACGAGACCCGCGACGGCCAGGTCTATGATTGGACCCGGCCGGCCGGAGGGCGGCCCGGTCGCAACGGCCAGGGCGTCGAAGAGCGGACGGTGAGCGCCGGTGTGATCCGCGAACTGCCAGACCGCGGCGAGCAGGCGCTCCGGTGCCATGACGGTGACGTGGGCCTGGAGAGCGAACCAGAGGAAGCGCGAGCCGCGGTTGCCGGTGGCCTGCATGGCCTCCGCGCGCAACCGGGCCAGCCGAACGGGGGTGCGGGTGACGGTGAGCACGCGGAAGTTCCGCAGTCCGAAGCGGCGCATGGGACCGTTGTCTCGCCACCAGAGGTCATACCCCTGGTACTTGCGACGCATGCGGGCCAGGGCGACCGTGCCCTCGTCCTGTTCGAGCAGGAGGCCCAGGGTCTCTCCGGCGACTTCCAGCACCGCGAGACCATCGGCCGTGAGCGGGATGCGTTCGAGCGCGCCCGCGACGTGGGGGTGGGCCACGTCCGCGAGGCGTGCGCGCGTGGTCTCCCAGCGCAAGAGCCGGAGATGCCCGAGGGTGTGTAGCTGTTCCAGTACGAGGGCGAGCTCGGTGCGGTTCAAATCATGTTTGAGCATGAACGTCGAACGCCGGGGATCAGGCACCCGGCCCGCGAGAGTTTCAGCGTGGGCGCGCAGGAGTCCTACTCCGGCGCGTGTGAGGAAGAACGCGGGCGGCTCGGGTTCACCTTGGAGTGAGCGCGCAGGTGTGACCTGGTGGAGCAACCCCTCCTGGGTGAGCGCGTCAAGCGTGCGGGTCACTCCGTCCACGTCTTCGCCCTGTCGTGCGGCGAGCTGACGCGCGGTCAGGAAGCCGTGCCGGGCGAGCAGGGCGAAGACCGGGAGCAACCACTCCGGACGGGGGTTGAGCAAGGATTGTTGAAGCATAGGCTCGGGCGGGGAAGGACAAGGTTTCGAGGGCGATCACGGCGGTAGGCAGGACCAGGCGGATCGCCGGCAGGTCGAGTCCGCGCACTTCGGGGTACAGAGCATCGAGCATGGCGCGGGTCGGTGGCACGGCTCGCCGCGTGCGCAGCTTCGCCGCCGACTCTGCGACCAGTGGCAGTCCGTGGGCGCGGGTGAACACACGGAGGATGCGACGCACAGAGCGTGCGTGCTGGCCGACCAGGCCGAGCACGACGACGACCGACGGACGGGTCTGAAAGCGCAGCCGCACGAGCGCGAGGGCGAGACTTGGGTCGAGCGGGAGACTTCCGAGCGCGCGCACTTCCCAGGGGTCGATGACGGCGTAGTGGAGGGTCGAGCGTAGGAGGCGGACGGCCATGACGCGGGGTTCGCGTCGGGATGGAAAGGGATGCAGGGGCATAGGGGGTTCAGGGAGCGGGTTCCTCCGCAGCGGTGGGACCACGGAGCCGACGCCGTACCGCCGCCGTGAAGTAGGCTCCACGGGTCCGGCGGATGCGCTCGGGAGGCAGGGTCAGGGTCTCGTTCAGGGCCGCGCGGAGAATCGCCGGGGGCGCCGTTCGCACCAGGACTTCGAGGCTCGCAAGATGGTCACGGTCGTCGAGCAGCTCGGCGAGCATGTGCACGGTCTCGGTCGCTCCCTCGTCGCGCTGACCCTCCGCCGTATCCCCTCCCGCTCCGAACGATTCGGACGCTCCGAACGTTTCGGACGTTTCGTTTCGATCGGAGTTATATTTTTCTGGGGACGTTCCGATTCGTTCCGATCCGAACGTTTTCGTTTCGTTTCGTTCCGATTCGTTTCGTTCCGACCCCTCCGTAGGTTCCCCGTCGGCACTCGTGGCCGAAACGGGAACCTCACCAAGGGACGCCAAGCAAAGCGCACCGAGGGCGGAGCGAAGGGCTGTGCGCGGAAGCCGGAGGGCGGCCGCGAGAGCGAGGATGGGAAAGCGGTGCGACCGCTCTCCGAGGTGGATGGTCACCTCCAGCTCTGGGACGACGGAGGTCATACGGGATCAGCCAGCGGGAGATTGAGTGGCGCGGGTGCCTCGCGCACCAGCACCGCCCCCATCTCGATCGTGCAGAGCTCGCTCGGGCCTCCGTACACCTGGACGAAGCGACGGGTCTCCAGTTGTCCGAGGGCGTGCTCGATGAGGGTGCTCGTGAGTCCGAGTTCTTCGGCCAGTCGAGCGGGCGAGGTCCAGACCCGTCCCGTGGCCGGGCAGGCCCGGGTGGTCAGGTGGACGAGAAGCGCGAGGTGGGTGTGAGGGAGTGTCCGTACCGCGGACCGCAGGGGGTCACGGCGCACCGTCAGTGTGGGACGAAGCGGGGTCATACAGGTGAGGGCGCTCCGGATTCCGACCGTGCCAACGCAGCCAGGATGCGGGGGAAGAGCAGACCGAGATCATGCACGGCAAGCACGAGTGCATCCCAGGCCGGACGCCAGTACCGCCGGGAGACGGATCCGATGTCGCGATATCGAGCCAGTTCGGGAAAGTACCGCCAGGTGAGCAGATGCAGGAGCGGGCGGTAGATGGTCCGCTCGTGAGCGGCAAGGAGGCCAGCCCGCGCCTCGGCGAACGAACGCCAGATGACGGCAGGCCCCGCGCGAACCAGGTACTCCATGGCGACGTGGGTGAGCCAACGCTCGCGGCGCCTCCCGCTGGGCGGTACCGCCAGCACGACGCTGGCAGGGTGGAAGCGAACGATGGCACGCTGGAGGAGGATGACCAGGAAACGTGCCTGCTCGGCCTTGGTATGGAACCGTCGCATGGACGTGATGCCGAAGCCGTCGGGCATCAGGCCGTTCCGATCGAGGGCGGCGAAGCCGGTGTATCGGGGGTGAAGAGTGAGCGCGAGGATGCGGGTCGGGTCTGTCGGTATCGCCGACGTAGACATACGAGCAATCCCTGCGTCTTGACGAGGTGGCGGCCGAATGCATAAGGTTTCGGGGCCGCCCGTTGGAAACGCATGGGGACTAGGTCCGTCTCCTGGAAGCCCTGCTCGTCAAAGCGTCTTCCCGGAGGACGGTGGATGAATTAGTTTCCCTATTGTGCAATACGACGGGCGGCTTTGGGATGGGACAAAAATGGCGTGGTTATCCACAGCCAATAGCCAAGGGCCAGGACGCATAAAATGAGAGCCAGAATCTGGCTCTCATTTCTATTCTGTGGACAACTACCTCGTTTTTGTCCCACTCTCAGGGGTGTTGGTGCGTGAGATGTTTATGAAAGCCGAACGAGACACTTCTCGGACTCGGTCCTCATTTACAGTTCACCCTTCAACGTCTATGCTCAAGAAACTGATCCCCGCACAGCGCGTCCAGCCGTGCGATGACGTGGTTGCTCTTTCACAATCTAATCCTATGCCAATTACTTCCGCTCCCCCGGGGATCATGGTCGAATACCTTGACCTCGGGCAACTCGCGGCACTCCTCCACATCTCCAAGCACAGCGCCTATCGCCTGGTCACCCGGCGCCTCCTGCCCGTGTACAGAATCTGCCGCAAGTTTCTATTTCGTCGCGCGGATATCGAGCGCCTGCTCGAGACTCGACGACAGGCGCCCCGTGATCCCCTCCTATGGCAGTGAGAAAACTCAAGGGCTCCTGGTGGGTGGACTTCACCTACCGGTTCGAGCGGGTCCGCAGGCGCAGTCCCCTCAACACCCGAGCCGGAGCCCAGGAGTTCGAAATCTACCTGCGCGGGTTCGTGAGCCAGCACGGGTCGGTCGCCAAGGCCGTCGCCGCCGAAAGCCCGCAAACTGGCTCGCCAATGCCCACCTTCGAGACCTTCACCGTGCGCTGGCTGCGGGACTACGTGGATGTCATCAACAAGCCGTCGGAACAGCGCAACAAACGCATGTACCTCCGTGCTCACCTCCTACCAGCGTTCGGACAACGGCTTCTCGACGCCATTACGACGGCGGACATCGCGGGCTACACACGAGCGATGCGCGACCAGGGCCTGGCGGCGAAGACCGTCAACAACCACCTCACGGTCCTGCGACGATGTCTTGCGACCGCCGTGGACTGGGGCGAACTCGCCGCGGTACCCAGGATGAAGTTCCTGAAGACTACCCCGCCGCCCTTCCGCTTCCTCGACGAACGGGAGACGGCCGCGCTGCTCGCGGCCTGTCGCCCCGGACTGTGGCGCACGATGGTGCTCGTGGCCCTGAAGACCGGGCTCCGCTACTCCGAGCTCGCGGCGCTGGAGTGGGCGGATCTCGACCTCGCGGCCGGGATGCTCTCGGTCCACCGCGCCGTCGTGCGTGGGCACATGGGCACACCCAAGAACGGCCGGATCCGCCATGTGCCGCTCACGGGCGACGTGGTCGAAGCGCTCCGTGCCCTCGGACCCGGAACAGGCCCGGTCTTCCAACGGGACGGCCAGATGATCTCGTACGGTTGCGCCCTCCGGTATCTCTGGCGGCGCGCCAGCCCTCGGGCCGGACTTCCGCCGATGGGCTGGCATGTGATGCGCCACACCTTCGCCAGCCGACTCGTCAGCCGTGGCGCTCCGCTCAAGGCCATCCAGGATCTGCTCGGTCATGGCACGATCAACATGACCCTGCGCTACGCCCACCTCACGCCGGGTGTCCTGCGCGAGGCCATGGCGCTCCTCGAACCTACTGCTGCGGAGCTCACGGCAACCCGCGGTCAACCGCAGCCCACATTGACCTCCGACACGCCCGTTCTCGCCCACGCGCCGCAGCCAGATTTGGCCTAACAGAGCAAAAAACACGGCTCGTTAGAGCCGTGTTTTCCTGGAGCGGGTAGCGGGAATCGAACCGTTCGATCCGTCCCAACGATTTTGGCTCACCCCGGCGATTCTTCGCCAGATTGAGCCAAATTATTCAGGCTGGACGTTAGCCGCTTGTGGCCTCCGAAAGCCCCTCATTTACTCACCCTCGGCAACCCGCCGTCAACCGATCAGTCGCACTTCACCCACCCTTGAGGTGGGCGTTTGCGTCATGGATCAAGAACTGTTGCTGGGGGATCAGAATCGATCTGGGTGAATGATATCCGTTCACATGCGATTATGCAAACCAAGTTACCAAGGGAGAAGAAATGAGAGTGTTACACGGTGCCACAAGCCGGCAGTTCCTATCAACCGGGCACCGTCCGTCAGTTGCAAGTGCCGACCCCAGCGCGGGTGGAATGTTCGGCTGGCGCTGACCCAGGTCGTCGTCCATAGGCCTCGTGGCCCTCTGCATGGGGTCGACTCCTCGAAGGACCGCGACCCGACCGGTCACGCAAACCAACCAACGATAGCAATCAACAAAACCAACGGAATACAAACGATCACGGCGATAAATCCAAGGGTCCAGGACACTCGATACAGATACGTGCGCTCATCGCGTATTTTGAGAAGGTGTTCTAGATATCTTTCTGCGTTCTCGAAATCTCTTGTAGACGCCCAGTGAAGTGCAATGCCTTTCATCGAGATGGCACACGCAATTGCAAACATCACCAGCGCCGCGAATAAAAATGGCTTGATTCGATGATTGGTGGTAATCGCAATGAGCAATCCGATAATACCCATGCCAATACTATTGAACTGCAGCAACGCTGCCGTCTTCGCATCCACAATTGTTAGATTTCCGTACAGAAATTCAAATGCTCGTTCCCTCGACGAGTGCGTGCATAGCGCCTCATACGCCTCAAGATGGGCGATTCTTGCCGCTTGGTCAACGGGAAGACCTTCGCGCAAGAATTTCAACCAATGACCTGACGAAGGGCTAGAAACGTCGGTCCGCTCAACCCTCGACCCCTCTCTGACGAGGGGAGAATGGGAGTCACCACCGTGATCTGGTTGGCCTTTCTCCCCTCTCCCCTTGGGAGATAGGGGTTGGGGGTGAGGGGGGGCCAACGCTGCGTCCCTGGCCTTCCGTCCGCTCGTTGATTTCAACTCATCCCTCCGCGATGTCTTCCGCCCAAATATCGGGTCGGCTCTGAATAAAATCACTCATCAACTTAATGCACAATGCATTGTCCAATAAGACGACGTCGACCCCCTTTCTTCGGAGAAGTTCAATGTTACCTGGAAAATTCTTAGACTCTCCGATCACCACGCGCGGAATCTTGAATTGAAGAATTGCCCCAGTGCATAATAGGCACGGTGAGAGGGTCGTGTACAAAGTTGTATTGCGGTACGAACTACGCCGGCCAGAGCGCCTCAGACAATCGATTTCCCCGTGAGCTGTCGGATCGCCACTTTGAACCCTGCGATTATGCCCCTTGCCAACGATCGCCCCGTCAGCCACCAACACAGCGCCAACTGGGACTCCTCCCTCGGCATAGCCAGTCCGTGCTTCATCAAGGGCGATATTAATCACTTCCAAGTCGCTGAACATATCTCAAAAGATACCATGATCCTTTCCCGTTGTCGAAGACGGACCCCTGCGTCGTTGGCGGCGCTCGAGCAGATCACCACCCACGCGCTCACGGCACGAGCACCGTGGCGTCGATCGAGATCTCGTCCATGTGCCGGTTGGCCCCGGTGTCGTCGCCGACCCTGGTCCCGCGCTTCGATCCCTTCGACATGAAGCCCTCCTCGCCGACCTATCGGTTCTCACAGAAACTCTTCTCCCCGACCGACCGTGGGGCGACAGTCCGCGCGGCGTATCCCGGCGTCTCGGCGCGGGGACTCATCACGCGGACGGCATCACCCCGGCGTCCGCTTCCTCAGTGGCCACAGGAGCCGCGACAGCAACCCCCACTGCCGCAGCGATTGCCGCAGCTCCCACAGTTCTGCGGGTCCGCGAACACGCACGTGGTCACGCCGCCGCAGGTCGTCGAACCACCGGGATCAGGGCAGTCCCGGAATGAGCACGACCCAGCGGTACAGGACGCGGTCGCACTGCACGCGAATGACGGGCAAGTCCTCGTGCAGGACCCGCAATGCGTGGGGTCGGTCGTGAGGTTGAAGCAGCCGTCGGGACAGACGGTCTGCGGAGCCGCGCAAACGACGCAGGCTCCCGAGACGCACGTGCTCCCGGAAGCGCAGGCGTGCCCGCAGCTCCCGCAGTTGGAGCGATCGCTTCCCGTGTCCGTGCACGATCCTGCAGCGCATGAAATGCTGCCGGTCGGACAACAGCTCCCCGCAGAGCAGCTCCGCCCCGTCGCGCACGCATGGCCGCAGGCACCACAGTTGAGCGGGTCATTCATCAAGTCTCGGCACCAGGTGTCGTTGTAGCCAGGGACGGGGCACGGGCTAGTCCCAGGGGACATGCGTGCGCATGCGCACGCCCCCGCTTCGCACGTGACCGTCGGATCGCCCGAGACCGACGGCTGGCAAATGGTGCCGCACGTCCCGCAGTTTCTCGGGTCCGTCATGGTGTCGAGCCCGCACACGCCGCACATGCGCGGCGCACTCGGCGTACACGTACACGTACCTGCGACGCAGGTCGTGGTGCCGGTCGGGCACCGAGAGTTGCACCGCCCGCAGTTGAGCATGTCCGTCTGGAGGTCGAAGCCCTCGTCGATCAGACCGTTGCAGTTGTCGTCGATCCCGTTGCAGCGCTCGGTTGCGCCAGGGTGCACGTTCGGGTTGCTGTCGTCGCAGTCAGTACCGCCGCAACTGCGCGGCGGGAAGCCATCGTGGTCGCCGTCGAGCAGGTCGAACAGGCACACCCGCGTCGCGGGGTCGCATCGTTCGTTCACCGTGCAGGGATCCGTGTCCGCGCAGTCCACGCTCGTCCCGCACGGGCGTCCCATGCGGCAGCCTGTATGCAGATCGCAGGACGAACCGGCCGTGCAGCGTGCGGGCACAGGCGTGTGCACGCAGTCCCCAGCCACGCAAGTGTCGTCAGTGCAGTCGATGCTGTCGTTGCACTGGGCAGCCGCGGTGCATCCCGAGGCCGTGGCATCGGAGCCAGTCCCAGTGTCTGTCCGCGTTCCGGTGTCGAGAACAGTCCCGGTATCGGAGCTAGTCCCGGTGTCTGTCAGCGTTCCGGTGTCGAGAACAGTCCCGGTATCGAGGCCGGTCCCCGTGTCCGTCCCGGTTCCGCGATCGAACACGATATCCGACGTGCCCGCGGTGCCATCGCTGCCGTCAACGCTGCCGTCCAGCGGCGTAGTGACCCCGTTCGTTCCACAGGCCATCCCGAAGAACACCGGCAGGATGGTGAAGCAGATGATCCGGAAGCTGAGCCCGCTGTTCGATCCCCTCGACATGATGGCCTCCCCGTCGACCGGCTGGCTCTCACAGGAACACCTCTCCCCCGCTGGAACCTCCGTCCGGGAGAGGTGATCTCTCGGGGGCGGAACTGAAAGCACACCCGGTGGGGTGTGCGTTTCAGATGCGGTGGAAAAAGGTGGTGCAGTCGGTAGCGTAGGGGCGGACTTTGCGACCAACCCGTGTTGGACGACAAGTCGCGTAGGCAGGAGGTAACATACTGTAACGTTTGATGTTTCCGCCCAACAACGATACTCTGTGATGGTATGCGCAAAGACTTCACACGGGTGCGCGAGCCTGTCGGCGCTCGCCCCGCAACGCGCGCCATTCGCCGCGACGCCCAGCATCTTGAACTGCTCGACGCGGTTGATCTGTCGACCGGTCGAATCGTGCTGGTGACGGGAGAGTTGGACGAAGAGACGCCTCTCGTTCTCCCCAGTCATCACATGGGGGTCATACGAAGCCCGATCACCCGCGACTTCATTTATGGAGACGAGCGGTAGTGCGACGGTGCGCGCGATCGTCGACACCAACATCCTCGTGTACGCCGCGAACCCGGATGATCTACACCTACGACGCCCGCTTCCGAACGCTGCCCGGCGTCACTGCAGGCGAGCCGTAGGACCCACCCGCTAGGTGCCTACGATTCCTCTCCACACCGAAGCCCTGCCCACCATCCCGCCCGCTGATCTGCGGCGCGCATGACTTCTGTATGGCGATCCAGGATTCGGCCCCGAGCGGGTCGCGTACCTCCTCGGCCTCCCATTGGGTGCGGTCAGCCCACCGACCGCCGGGGCCTGCCTTGACGAGTTCGCACGTTCATACGTATCATCTTGATATATATGACTAAACTATCCAAGACGAAGCTTCAGAAGCGGCCCGTCAAGGTCGCCTTCGAACCCGCAGACCCCCGCCTCGTCGCCTACCTTTACGCTGACCTCGGCTTCGACCAGCGAACCATCGCCCGGATCAACGGTGCCTCCATCGGTTCCGTCGAACGCGAGGTGAAGCACGGCAAACTGGTCCGCTACCACCCACGTCACGGCGAGTGGAGCGAAAGCCTCATTCGTGACCTTGCGTCACGGCTTGGAATCTCCCTTCCATCACTCGGTGGCGTCAAACCCGGAGAGGTCTGGACCAAGCTTCGCGTGGCTCTCCACAAGGAGTTGCCAAAGGCGCTTGCGAGAGACCCCAAGAACCGACAAGAACTCGTCAGGTTTTTTTCTGCGCTCGTGTACCGTCAGGATGCGGCGAAGGCTCGCCTCACGCGATCACGTTTGGCTGTCTTGCACGGGGACCTTGCGATGCAGCCTCATGAGGTTGCCCGCATCCTTGACGCGACTCCATCCGCGGTCCGCGCAGCTCTCGCTCGCGAGAAGATCCGATACGGGGTGAGGGTGCACAGTCACCTCACGCCAGACCGCCTCGAAGACCTGTCCCACGCCCTCGGGTCAGCAAACTGGTGTGTCGATGTCCTTGGATCAGAGGGATACCTCCAGCGAGCTCGGATGTGGCCTGCGGTTCGAGCCCGTGTGGGCAAGGGCCTTCTTGAGTGCGTCCGCCATCATCACCTTGACCTCTCCGTTCTCGACCGGCTCATCGCCTCGATCCCGGGTGATGCTGTCACCGTTCCCGGTGGTGTTCGAGCGAAGATCCAGCCAAAGAAGGCGATTCCCGCACGACCTCTGACTGTCGTGCGATCTCCAAAGAAGAAGGCGGCTTGAGTGCCACGGCCCCGATGCTTGCGAACGATCCACGGAACGAAGGCGGTGGAGCACCCTGGTATTCCATGGGCACGGGAGCACTGTCGGGGCATCGTTTCGGTATGCCCGCATCGCTTCCGTCTTTCGAGCAACACCTCGCCGCCTCCCACCGTGCTCCCCGCACGATCCAGACGTACACGGCCGTGATCGCCTCCCTCACGCACACGCTCACCGCCTCGAACGTTTTGACCGACCCACCGACGCGCCACGACATTGAAGTCTTCCTTGCCCGACCCCGTCTCGACGGAGAACCCCGCTCCGCCGCCGCCCGCAACCAGGAGCTCGCCGCCCTCAAGGTGTTCACCCGCTTCGCCCAACGCGAGGGGGAGTGGCCCTCGGACCCGACCGCCGGGATCGCCTTCTGCCGTGAGCCGCCACATGATCCGGCCGTACTTACCGCTCCGGAGCTCGCGGCGCTCTTCCGTGTGGCCGCGTCGAAGTCCCGACCCCGAGAACGCGCCAGGAACCTCGCGCTCCTCGGCGTCCTGTCACAGGCCGGTCTCCGGGTCCACGAGTTGGTGGGGCTCGACGTCGCCCAAGTGGACCTTGCGACGGGCACGCTCGTCGCCGTGAAGGGGAAAGGGAACACCGTCCACGACATTCCGCTGAACGCACCCGCCGTGGCGCTCCTCTCCGCGTGGCTTAGCGAACGTGAGGCCCGGGTCCGCCCAGGCGTGACCGCGCTCTTCGTCTCGGACCGGGGAACACGCCTCGCGATTCGTACTGTGGAGCGCCTGGTCGAGCGCCTACGACACACAATGGGGACCCCGAAGCACGTGACCCCCCACACCCTCCGGCATTCCTTTGCGACGCTCCAACTCCTTGGAGGAACAGACCTCGCGACCGTGGCGGAAACGCTCAGACATTCCGACCTCAACGTCACCCGCCGCTACCTCCACCTCATTGACACGCGCCGCCGGGAGTCCGTCCGCAGGCTTGCGATCACCGTGCCCGTCGATGTCCTGCCAACGGCGCCGACACCCTCGCCACCGGCGATCACCATGGCGAGCCCCCTGACCTCGCCCGAAGTCCGCAAGGTCACCCTTCCGGCGATGCCAGAAGCTCCGAGATCTCCTCCACCCATTCCACTTGACCACCAACACGGGTTCGGCGACATGGCGGCGTGACCGAAGACTCGGGAGGTGTTGCTCCCGTGCCGACAAATCCATCACAAATTGACTGAAATTCGAGGGGCAAAACCCTTTCAGTGGGGGTCTAACGTGATCTCCCACGGAAGGAGCGGAACGCTCCGCTTTGGTCCCGCAAGCAGCGTCCTCCAGGCGAAGCCAACCGTGATCGTCATCGCTTCGACGAGCCGCGAGATCGTCCGCGCGACCGGTCAGCCCCGGCACGTGAGCACCATGAACACCCCCGGCGACGGAGGTGTTCATGTGTGCCGGAGGGCGAAGAGGTCACGCGGGGCGGACAAAACGAAGACGCCGCGACTCCCGAACGTACGGAAATCGCGGCAGAAGGCGGCGTGAACGTGTGCCCGCTACGGTGCTTTCACGGTCACGCCCGGCACACGGCCGAAGACCGATGTGTCGTATGTGTAGATGTCCGTGATGCCAGCGGCGAGAGCGGTCACGGCGATCGCGAGATCGTAGATCTCGGGGCCGATCGGCGTGACCACGCGTGCGAGTGCGGCCATCCGGTCGGCGAAATCGGCCGGCACCGGCAACACGACGAACGTCTCGGCGAGTGCCTCGATTTCGGCGGCAGCGATGGGCTATTCGGCACCGTCATAGTAGTCCTTGCGGGTCAGGTTCTGCGGCGCACCGAGGTCCCACACGGAGAGCGTGCGCCGCTTCGCATGAGGTGGATTCGGCACGTCGATCGTGACCGTCACCTCGCTCCCCTCGACGAGGGAAAGCGCTTCGAGCGGTTCGAGATGGCCAGCATGAAAACGGGCGCGAACGGTTTGCGTGGGCATCGGACGGGTCTCCTTTCGTTGGCGGACGAGGTTCGGGTGCATACCTCCTCAAGTATTCAATTTTACATGCTTTTTGTCAAACGACGCACGCCATGACTAGCAACGACGTTCTCGAATCTGGAGGGTCCCGAACGCGGAGGGGTGATGTCCAGGACGGGTGGGGTGTGACCGATCTGGCGGCTAACCTTCCGGTGTGTCGCCACGCCGGCCAGGAACGTTGCTGCTCTTTGGCGCGGGCGTCTTCATGGACCTCCAGAGCAACATGCCCCTCATGACCGTCAGGCCAACGCAAAAACCGGCGAAGAAGGTAGGATGCAAAGGCTTGGCGACGCGGTCCAAGGCAGGGTGTCAAGCGAGCGTGGGCCGTTCCTGGAGTTCGGAGTAGGTCCCCAGCGAGCAGTTTGGCAGGCCCCTCTGTCGCCAGGGGCATCGACAATGGGGCTCGCACTCTCCGCGAACAAACACATCGAGCGACCCGCACGCAAACGGGGAATCCTGCCGGGGTGAGGCGCTTGTGCGGCGCGGGAGATGTGCGGGGCTGTGACGCCGATGGACGACGCTCGCCACTGAGCCGCCGAATACGCCGCCCGCGCCATCGGGGCCGGTCAGCGTGGTCGCAGGCGTCGTCGCGAGGCCGCCCGCACTCCCCAGGAATACGAACGCCTGGCCGGTCGGGGACGGCGCGTTGACGTAGGAAGCCGCGACGGCGACATCGGCGTAACCATCGCCGTTGACGTCCCCCGCGCTCGCGACCTGGATGCCGAAGGCGCTGCCATAGAGCCCGGTCAGCGTGGTCGCGGGCGTCGTCGCGAGGCCACTCGCACTCCCCAGATAGACGTGCGCGGCCCCCGTGCCGCCTCCCTCGTTGTAGGCACCGACGACGACGTCGGCATAGCCATCGCCGTTGACGTCCCCCGCGCTCGCCACAGAGATGCCGAATCCGACGTAGGCGCCAGGGGGAGTCGTCAGCGTGGTCGCCGGGGTCGTGCCTAGTCCGGTCGCGCTCCCAAGATAGACATGCGCCCGCCCGACGTAAGATGAACCGTAGCCCCCGACGACGACGTCGGCGTAGCCGTCGCCGTTGACGTCCCCCGCGCTCGCCACCGAGGCGCCGAAATTGTTGTTTGCACCGTCGGGGCCGGTCAGCGTGGTCGTGGGCGTCGTCGCCAGACCGCTCGCGCTCCCCAGATAGATGTACGCCCGCCCGGTGTCGGACATCGCACCGTAGGCCCCGACGACGAGGTCGGCGTAACCGTCGCCATTGACGTCCCCCACGCTCGCCACCGAGGCGCCGAAGTAGCCGCCCGCGCCATCGGGGCCGGTCAGCGTGGTCGCGGGCGTTGTCGCGAGGCCACTCGCGCTCCCCAGATAGACGTGCGCGGCCCCCGTGCCGCCCCCCTCGGCGTAGGCAGCCACGACGACGTCGGCGTAGCCATCGCCGTTGACGTCCCCCGCGCTTGCGACGACGTCGAAGTGGCCGCCGGCACCATCGGGCCCGGTCAGCGTGGTCGCGGGCGTCGTCGCGAGGCCACTCGCGCTCCCAAGGTAGACGTACGCCCGGCCGGGGCCAGGCGAAGCGGACGTACCGGGCGCCCAGCCGGCCCCGACGACGAGGTCGGCAAAGCCGTCGCCATTGACGTCGCCGGCGCTCGCGACGTTGCCAAATCCGCTGCCCGGGCCATCGGGGCCAGTAAGGGTGGTCGCGGGCGTCGTCGCGAGGCCACTCGCGCTCCCAAGGTAGACGTACGCCCGGCCAGGGCCAGGCGAAGCGGACGTACCGGGTGCGTAACCGGCTCCGACGACGAGGTCGGCGTAGCCGTCGCCGTTGACATCGAGCGTCGTCCCCCACGACGTGTCAGCAATCGTGGCCGTGCGCGCCCCGACGGTGAACTCCCAGGCCGGCGATGTGACCGTCCCGGTCGTGGTCCCGGCGCGGCTGGTGAGCTGCCAGAACCACACGCCCGCGGCAAGGTCCGCCGTCGGCGCCCCGCTCCCGCTGGTCGCGTCGAAACTCGCGCAGCCGGTGGTCAGCGCGCGGTTGCGACAGAGCGTGACGTGGGCGCCGGTGGCCCCGGTGGGAAGGCTCCAGTGGAGGGTGGGGCGCCGCGAGGTGACGGTCGATGTCGAGAGCGGCGCGATCTGACGCGGGGCCGCGAGTAGTGCGCACGCAGCACCCGCGGAAGCGTACCCGGGATCGCAGACGAAGCCGCATGTGCCCGAGGCGCAGTTCGCCGAGCCGTGCGCTGGGGCTGCGCACGCGTGGCCGCAGGTACCGCAGTTGGTCGGGTCGGTCGCGGTCGCGATGCACGCACCGCCGCAGGGCGTGTAGCCGGTGTTGCAGGTGAAGCCGCAGGTCCCTCCGGTGCATATGGCCGTCGCGTTGGCGGGGATCGTACACGGCGTGCACGACGCGCCGCACGTCGCCGGGGCCGTACTGCTCACACAGGCGCCTCCGCAGAGGTGGTAGTATGCGTTGCAGGCGAAGCCGCAGGTCCCGGCCGTGCAGTTCGCGGTCGCATTGGCCGGAGCTGCGGCACACGCACTGCACGATGTGCCGCAGGTGGCAGTGCTGGTGGAGTCCGCGCAGGTTCCACCACATGCGTGGTATCCCGGCGTGCAACTCACTCCGCAGACACCTGCCGTGCAGATAGGAGTGCCGAATGACACGGAGGCACACGCGGTCGCGCATGTGCCGCAGTGAGCAGAGGTCGAGAGACTGGTCTCGCAGCCATTCGTCGGGACGCCATCGCAGTCGCCATATCCCGCGAGGCACGTGAACCCGCAGACCCCGGCGCTGCACGTGGACGTTGCGTTCGGGGGCGCTGAACAGACACCACACCCGGCGTCCACACCTGTGTCCACGACGACATCGGTGCCACCGTGGTCGACTGGAACGTCAACAGAGGTGTCGACCCCGCTGTCGAGAACGGCCGCATCCGACGCATCGAGCGGCTGGGCATCCACGGCGGGTGGTCCGCCGTCCGTCGTGACACAGCGACCGAGCTCGATGTCACACACCGTGCCTCGCGGATTCCCCAGGCAGTCCAGATCCTCCCGGCAGTCGAAGGTGCAAGCATTCGCCGTGCCGCAATACTGCCCGCGTGGGCAATCGCTGTTGAGTCGGCAGGGTGTCGTCGCGTCACTTCCATCGGCTGCCATACCGGTATCGACGACGAGCGGAACATCTGAAGGCATGGCGGTGTCGGGCGTCACAGGGAGATCGTTCGGCACGCCAACGTCCGGGATGTCCACGCTCGGCACCGTATCCGCCGGTGTGCTCGCATCACCGTTCGTGGACGACAGGCTGTTGCTGCACCCCGCGAGCACAATGCCCACCATGAAGCCGACCCAGATTCCTACGCGCATCATCGTCTCCCCTTCGTCCTCTCGATGCCTCGCGGGTCCGTCCGCGCCCTCCTCGCGCTCCTCTGATACAAAACGCGCTCCCGTTGGGGAGCGTGTCTTGTTGGTGGCGGTGCGAAGATTCGAGACCGTCGAAGTCGGGCTGGACTCTGCGACCAAGCGATATTGGTCGCACACCGCTGCGAACCTCGGTGGACGTTGGCTTGACGACCCGGCAGGTGAGGAGTGAGCTGTGGGCTCAGCCCTTCTTACTCACCTCTGACCTCCAGCCATGTTTCTCTTTCTGCTGGCCCTCAAACGTAGGCGTGATCGCGATGGGACGGTCGATGGCTTCCGGCCCACGACACCACACGTGAAGCCCAATGCCGACCGATGCCGTCCGCCTCCATCCGGCACCCGCGCGATGCGCCCCCCTGGGACGCTACGCCCATGCTCGACTCCACGCATGACCGACCTTGTCACTGGCTTCCGCAACCATCTGGTAGGTCGTCGTCGGGCCGTCCGAACGGTCGCGACCTACGCAGGGATCGCCACTTCGTTCCTCGCGACAGGAACCGACGAACCCTTCACGCTGAACCAAGTCGAGACGTTTCTTGGGCGTTCTCGGCAGAACGGGGCACGTCGCGCCTCCACCACGTACAACCAGGAACTCGCGGCCCTCCGCGCCCTCGCGACCTACGCCGTGCGCGAACAGTACTGGCCGACGAATCCGACGATCGACATCCCGTTCGTGCGGGAGGCTCAATACGATCCGGTGGTGCTGACCGTGGATGAACTCCACCGTCTCTTCCATGCGGTCGCGACCTCTGAGCCGGCCCGCGAGCGCGTGCAACTCCTCGCGATCATCGGTCTGCTCTCACAGACCGCGCTCCGGGTCCATGAACTGGTGGCCCTGGATGTGGCCCAGGTTGATCTCGTGACCCAAACACTCGTCGGGGTGCACGGCAAGGGAGGCACCGTCCACTCGGTTCCGCTCAGTGACCCGGCCACGCTCCTCCTCACGTCGTGGCTTGAGGTGCGTGCCGACCGCGTCGCCCCGACCGAGACCGCACTCTTCGTCTCGGTGCAGCAACGTCGGCTCGCGATCCGAACCGTGGAGCAATGGTTCGTGGATCTCCGGCAGGCAACGGGCCTCGTCGCGAAAATCACGCCGCACACCCTCCGCCATTCGGCAGCAACGCTCGCGCTCGCCTTGAACATCGACCTACCCACGGTCCAGCGACTGCTTCGGCACGCCGATATCCGGACCACCACGCGCTACATCCACCTGGGGGACGCCCACCGTCGAAGGGCCGTGCAGCGCTTGGCGGTAGCCATCCCGCCTGATGTGCTCTCGCATGCAGCCCTGGGAAAAGTGGCCAACGTCCTGCTTACGGAATCCACGGACCCGGGCCTTCGCGCATCGCCGCAACCCCCGGTCTCTCCCTCGGACGAAAATGCTTGCGACCAATATCGCTTCGACGCAGCCGCCTAACGCCGGAGCGCGACGACACCAGGGCTTGCAGACCTGCGATCCGATTCGGAACGACCACTCCCCCCTGATGGATCATCCGCCTCGTCACCGGTATGCGACCGTCGGCCGATGGTCTTGAAGTCCTGAACCGCGCCGTGATTGACTCGCACGTATGGAATACTGACGTCCGTGGGCTTCAGGGTACCGCGAGACACGCTGAGCGGGCTAGTCTATGGGAACGGCCGACCGCGATCATCCGCCACGGTGGAGACCACCAGAGGAACGGTCGGCACCTGGCCGCGATGCTGCCGTTGCAATCCTCTGCGTCGTTTCCAGCGTGGTTCTGGGGCTGATGGTGGCAACGCGGGCGGAGGATGAGGATCTCCAAACGCCTTCCGCGCTGGGCACGACAGTCCGAGATGCTCGCGCACCCTTGTCGGACTCGCCGGTTGACGACCCTGCCGTCGGCACTGCTGCGCGTCAGGAACTCGATGAATCGTGCCACGAGGGACCGCATCACCGTCGGGACTGTCCTGTCGGGTATGGCAGGATGCTCCTCGACAGCCTGCGTGTGAATCACCAGGGGCCGCGCTATCACGCGGACATCGGGATGATCATCCCATCATCCCATTGAGGGACGCGGCAGGATTGGCGCTTGGTCTTCAGATCTGCACGGGCCTGTGGCGAGCGATGCGAGACCAGACTCGGGATGACAGGCCGAGCACGCCAGGCGACGGTGAAGTCCGACCAGCATGAGAACTCGCCGAACCTTCTCGACGCCCAGCCCCGCCTGAAACACCAGGACGATGAGAAGGGCGACGACGAGTCGGTGGAGCAGGAGAATCCCCTCCGCGCTGTGGAAGAAAGCTCTCGATGCCGCGTCGCCATCCAGCGCGCACGAGCGGGCGAACGCCCGGAAGAACGAGGACGATGGAACCCGCTGATCCCGCGCCGCCCCGCGAAGGGACCCGCCCCACGCAACTGCCTCCGACCCAGTGCGAACGATGTCACCAATCTCGTCGCGAGAACGAACTCGACCTTGCGGAGGACCACGATCAACGGCACAGAGAATGGGCACGGCGTACATCCAGGGGAGAGAACAGCAACTTGCTTCTGGACTGTGTCGCCGTGCGCTTCAACCCCTAGAGCGCCTGCCTGATCACGCGTGCAGTGCCGTCCCGCCGTATGCTCTACGCCCGGGCGACGCCTTGGCGCTCCGCGCTCCGCCGTCCGGAAAGGCCCGCTTCAAGGTCCTCACGGAGCGCCACGACCAGGACACTGATCTCCACGCGCGAGCGTAGACGCCCCCTCGGAGCTTGCACGGCAATGGGAATCTGGGCAGCTTCGGGGGCAGGGCACACCTCCAGGGACAGGCTCGACAACCCGCTCATGGCCGGTGTCGCCGGGTACTTCAACCCCTTAGAGCTCCTGGCTGATCGTCCATGCAGTGGTGTCCAACCCTATGCCGCACGCCCCGGCGTTGCCCCGATCCAGGTCCGAGACCCCGACGAGACCAAGCGGGTCATCGAAGCGATCACGGTTTGTCTGGAGCGCCCTGAGACTTGCGTTCATGATTGCGCGGGAGCTGGTCGGCGGTGGGCCGTTCGTCCACCTAATACCCCGCCAGATCGCCGAAGGTCGGGGGTTCAGGCCCAGGCGCTTGGCGGGATTGGAATGGCGATGGCCGGGGTGAGCGTCGCGACCGAGACGTGCGGCCACGAAAGCCCATTGAAGTTCAGGAACACCGTTTGCGTGTACTGAATCTGGGTAAAACGCAGCGTGATGACCGTGGCCTTCGTCACCTCACGGCCAGGATCGAGGATGAGCGTCCGCGCAGGGTGTCCGGGGAGCGCGGGCTCGATCGGGATGCGTACATGAGGATTGCCCGGCTTGAACACCGGGATCAGGATCTTCCGCTCGACGGTTTCGATCCAGAACGTGGCCGTCATCTTGATGGCGTTGGCGTTCGGGCTCTTCGCGTCGCCGATCTTGTCGTCGGCCTCGCCTCCGTTGAGAAGGAAGGCGATGTTGGCCGTGCCACCGCTCGGCGGAGATACCGCCGGGCCGGTCGTGGCAATGCTGATCTCGGTCGTCTGCGTAATGGTCTGGCCCACGTTGGCGCTGCGCAGGACGGAGTTGGGATCGTTGAGCATCTCCTGCGTGATGGTCTTCGCTGCGATGAAGCTCGTAAGATCCTGTGGAATGCGCGCGGTCCCGGGGTTCGTGGCGACCTGACTGGGAAACGGGTTCTTGGCGCCACCGATGAAGTTCGGCGTGATGTCCACCGCCGGGATCGTCGGCGGCCCGCTGAAGGTCCTCGTCGTACCCTGGGCGTTCACCGTGGTCCCGTGGGGAATCGACGCCATGCGCGCCACGGTCTGACCCTCGGCCGGGTCGGTCGTCGTCGGGACGACGACCCAGATGCCAGGCTCGATGTGGATGCCCGTGTTGGGCTGCGTCGTCACGTCCGTGATCTGTTGCAGGTAGGTCATCCCGAAGAGCGCGATGTCGGCCTGAACCATGCCCCGATTCGGAATCGAGCCGGGGATCGCCGTGAACGCGAGGTTCTCGCGGGTCAGGTTCAGTTCCAGGATATTGTCGCCCGTCGCTCGGATCGGCAGCGTGTTCGGGCTCTTGAGGTTCAACGGGCGAAAGATCGTGTTGAACCCGGATCCTTGCCAATCACCCACCATCGGTCCGAGCGGCCCAAGGTCGCTGATCGGGTTGGCAGCGGTCGCATTGCCCAAAAGCTGCGCGAGGTGCGCCGTCGTAGCCGGTCGGATGCCGTCGACCGCGCCGAACACGAAATCGGATGTGAGTGCGATGGTCGGTTTGTCGTTTTCTGCCATGTTCATTTCCACTGCATGTACGGATGCCGTACGTGGTTGACCGAAGCGCCCGCCCTGGCAATCCCCCACTGAATTGCCACCCTACCCGACGTGAACCGAGCGCGGCAGGAGACTCACCTCCCGCATGGTTGCTGTCAAGGGGTGCGGCATAACCTGCGGGCTGAAAGGCCATGGACCGTCGGTCGAAGCCGGAACGACGGGCTGCTCGCCGGGGGAAAGAGCGGATACCATGCCGCCCCTGGAGGGGTCACAAGATGAACAGCCTGTCGTCACCCATTGAAAACATCGCCTCGGAATATGACGTCATAGTCGTCGGCTCGGGCTACGGAGGCGCGATCATGGCGTCCCGGCTCGCGCGCGCGGGCTTGAAGGTCTGCGTGCTCGAACGCGGGCGGGAGCGGCACCCTGGGGAGTATCCGAACACCACGCTCGAAGCCGCCGAGGAGGTGCAGTGGAACCTCCCGGTCGTCGGTCACAAGGGCTCGCGGACGGGACTCTTCGACCTGCACGTCAACAAGGACATCAACGTGCTTGTCGGATGCGGACTCGGCGGAACCTCGCTCATCAATGCCAACGTCTCGATCCGGCCCGATGCCCGCGTGTTCGACGACCCGTGCTGGCCCGCTGGATTCCGCGCCGAGAACGGGGCTCACCTCAACGCGGGATACGACCGCGCCGAGGTAATGCTCGCGCCGAGGCCCTACCCCCAACCCCCTGTCGGAACCCATCCCTCGCTGCCAAAACTTGTGGCACTTGAGGCCTCTGCCGCAAAGATGGGGCAACCCTTCCGGCGCACCCACATCAACGTGACGTTCGAGGATGGCGTCAACTCCGCCGGCGTCGCGCAGAAGGCATGTACCAACTGCGGCGACTGCTGCTCGGGGTGCAACTACGGCGCGAAGAACACCGTCTTGATGAACTACCTCCCCGATGCCTGGCGCCACGGCGCCCAGATCTTCGTCGAGGTGAGCGTGCGGCACGTCGAACGTCGCGATGATGGGAGGTGGAACGTCCACTATGAAGCCCTCGGGGTCGGTCGCGAGTCGTTTCATGCGCCCACGCTGACCGTCGTCGCGAAGTTCGTCGTGCTGTCGGCCGGGACGCTCGGCTCGACCGAGATCCTGCTCCGGTCGCGGAAAAACGGTTTGTCCCTGTCGGATCAGATCGGTCAAGGGTTCAGCGGAAACGGTGACATGCTCGGGTTCGGCTACAACTGTACACCCCGCCTTGACGGGCTCGGATTCGGGCACCGCCCGGTTGCCTCGATGCCGCCCACAGGTCCGTGCATCACCGGCGTGATCGACATGCGCGACCCGAACCTGGGGGTGAGAGACGGCATCATCATTGAAGAGGGATCCATCCCCGGGGCAATCGTTCCGTTGATGCCGCTCATGTTCAAGACGGCACCGGGCAAGACCAACACCGCCCCACAGCATGCCGTTGCGCAGGACCTTCGCGAAGCCGACATGTTCCTCGCCGGTCCCTTTCACGGGGCCACGGTACACACCCAGACGTACCTCGTGATGGGGCACGAGGCGAACAGCGGCACAATGCGACTGGACGGCGATGAGCTCCGGATCGACTGGCCCGACGTGGGCACCGAACCCATCTTCCAGAAGATGAACCAGCGCCTCGTCGAGGCCACGTCCGCGCTCGAAGGGATCGCCGTCCGAGACCTGATCTGGAACCCGATCTTTGGCGACAAGCTGATCACGGTCCACCCGCTCGGCGGCTGCAAGATGGCGGACTCCGCGGAGTCGGGCGTCGTCGATGCCACCTGCAAGGTCTTCGCGTCGAAGGCAGGCACCGCGGTGCACGAGGGGCTCTACGTGTGCGACGGGTCGATCATCCCGACCGCGCTGGGCGTCAATCCCCTGCTCACGATCTCTGCCCTGGCGGAGCGCTGCGCCGTGCTCCTGGCCACCGAGCAGAAGCTCGCCATCGACTACACCTACAAGGGTCCGATCGACGCCAACTCGGCGCCGCGCACGCCCGGCATCCGGTTCACCGAGACGATGAAGGGGTATTTCTCCAACGCGGCACACCTTGATTTCCAGGCCGCGGCCGACCAGGGGAAGAAGGACGGTTCGTCCTTCCAGTTCACGCTCACCATCGCGTCAGAGGACGTCGAGGCGATGATCGCCAGCCCGCAGCACGCCGCTCGGATGGTCGGCACGGTGAACGCGCCCGCGCTCTCAGGTCAACCGCTGACGGTGACCCAGGGGATCTTCAACCTCTTCGTGCAGGATCCTGACGCGGCCGACACACGCCTCATGAAGTACAGCATGAACCTCGTCGCGGCGGACGGGCGGCGGTTCTTCTTCTACGGCTTCAAGGTCATCACCACGCGTCCCTTCTGGGACGGCTGGCACGACTCCTCCACGCTCTACATCACCCTTCACGAAGGCGATGAACAGGGCCCGGTGATCGGCAAGGGCATCCTCGTGATCGAGCCCGAGGACTTCATCCGCCAGCTTGGTACGCTCGACGTCACGAACGCCACGAACGCCACGAACGCCGAGGAACGCATCGCCACGACGGCCAGGTTCGGGCGATACTTCGCGGGCGTGCTCTACGACTACTACGGCGGCGTCGCGGGGGGACTGGAGTATGCCGACTCGAAGGTTCCCCTCCAGAAACGCAGGCCGTTGCGCGCACCCGGTCCGCGCCTCCAACCATTCAAATGCAAGGACGGAACCGACCTCCTCCTGACGCGGTACCAGGGCGGCTCGAAGGGGCCCGTCATGCTGGTGCACGGGCTCGGCGTCTCAAGCCGGATCTTCTCGACCGACACCATCGAGACCAACCTGCTCGAATACCTCTGCGCCCACGGTTACGACGTCTGGCTCCTCGATTTCCGGTCGAGTACGTTGCTTCCCGCCTCCAGGACGCAGTACACCGCCGACCAGATCGCCTTGGAGGACTACCCCGCCGCGGTGGCCACGGTGCGGGAACTCACGGGCGCGCCGACGATCCAGGTCGTAGCCCATTGCTACGGCGCAACCACCTTTACCATGGCCCTGCTCGCAGGTCTCCAGGGTGTCCGATCGGCGGTGATCTCGCAGGTTTCCACGCACGTGATCACCCCCACGCTCGTGAGCCTCAAGGCGGGACTGCACACGCCCAACCTGCTCGATGCGCTCGGTGTTGCATCGATGACGACGAACGCCACGTCGCACGCGGGGTTCTTCTCGCACCTCTACGACCGGGCCCTGGCGCTGTATCCCGTCGGCCCGCATGAGCATTGCGACAGCGCGGTCTGCCACCGGATATCGTTCATGTACTCCCTGCTCTACGAGCATGCTCAGCTCAACGCTTCCACGCACGAGCGGCTCGCGGAGCTCTTTGGCGCGGCCACGGTGCGGGCCTTCGAGGGCATCGCCCAAATGGTTCGCAAGGGCCACGTCGTCGACGCTGACGGTGGGGATGTGTACCTCGCGCACCTCGATCGGATGGCGCTACCGATCCGGTTCATCCACGGGGCGGAGAACCAGTGCTTCCTGCCGACGAGTACCGAGAAGACCGTCGAGGTACTCTCGGCCGCGAACGGCGCGAACCTGTACTCCCGCAAGGTCATCCCCGGGTACGGTCACATCGACTGCATCTTTGGCAGGAACGCATCGATCGACGTGTTTCCCGCCATCGTCGAGCACCTCGACCTGACCTGAAGCGCTGCCCTCCGCCACATGGGTCCGTGGCCGACGGACTTCGCCGTCGTTCACTCGTTGCGATTGCGGTTTCCGGTCCACGCGTCGAAGCCAGGTCCTACGGCCGTCTTGTTCCAGGCGGCCTGCTCTTCCTGGGTGTACAGCGTGAGGTAGGTCATGCGGTCCCATCCCAAGAAGCCGGCCTCGTCGGCGGTGCGGAACGTGGCGCCCCGGAAGGTACCCGAGTTGAGGTAGAGGTCCTGCGTGGCGCCCGCCCGCAACGCGACTTGGAGCGGCTCGTGAGTGTGCCCGTAGACCACGAAGCGAAGCCCCGCGGTGCCTACGGTCTTGAGATCCTCAAGGGCCGCCCCCTCACGGCATGTGTCCCGGGGCTCGCGTGACTGTCCGTAGCGCTCGAAGAGCTGCGCGAGGGTCGCCACTACGCGTACGTCTACGACGAGGAGCGCGTCGAGGACAGCCTTCAGTTCGCCGGCCGAGTCGAGGTGCAGGAAGGCATGATGGCGCTTCTCCCAGCCCTGGAAGAAAGGCAATGCACGGAAGTTTTCTGCCAGGGCACGGACGGTTTCGTTCAGAGCCACGGTGAGCTGTGCCTTCTTGGCGCTGTCCCCCATGCGGCCGTGGATCTGATTCGCCTCGTAGAACGCCCATTGAAGTGCCGCGAGTGTTGGGCGCACGTCTTCGATGTGCTGCATGCGTGCGACCACACCCTCCCGCTCGGCCTGTGTGAGCGTGGTCTTCAGCAATTGACGCGCCAGCTCCCACGGCAGTCGTGCGGCTAGCTCGGTGGTGATTGGATCGCCGATGGGTGTGGGCAGATAGTCATCGGCGTTGTAGTGCGAGGGCGGCGAGCCATCGTAGCGCTCGAAGTTCCAGTCGTCCCACTCATGTCCGTGACGCGCCAGCAACCCGTACTGTGGCATCTCGAGGTGGTGCGGATGGATGCCCTCGCCTTCGAGGGTCCGCTCGTCGGCCGCAGCGAGCGCGTCGCGACAGCGTTGATGGAGTACCTCATCGTGCAGGCAGAGCCGGTCATGATTGCCAAGAAGATATATGCGACGGACCACGACGTCGTCCGGCGGCGGCAGGGTCTCGCCCCGCAGGGCACTGAGCGCGTCCTTGTTCTGCTCCAGGATCTGATCAAGGATCGCGTGTGCGTTCTTGATGCACGCGGGAGGTGCGACGGCGTCGGTAAGTGCGTCGACCGAACCCCATGGCCGGCTTGCCAGTGGCACGGGCGATCCGTCGCGCGCCTCGAACCAACGTTCGGTGCGGAGGAAATCGAAGACGTCGCCAAGGAATACAAGATCGAGCCGCGTGCGCGAGCCACGTTTCTTGGCGAGACTCGCGGCGCTCTCATAGACCTCCGACAGGGCTAGCTTGAACGCCGCCGGGTCGACGTTCTTGTCCGTCGCTGTTCCGTCACAGAAGTGCAGATCCGAAATGATCGCGAGCATGTCTGTCCCCCTTGGTGGTGAGCGGACGAGAAGGGTGCGCTCAGGCAACGTCGTCGTCAAACTCTCCTTCGGATCGAGCGGCCGGTCGGGGGAGACGACCGATGCCATCCCGAAGCCCCTTCTGGGCTTGAAACAACTCGGGTGGGGTCGAGGAATTACGGCGTCTTCGTCGCGTCCGCAGCGGCCTTGGCGGTTCGCGCATTGAGAGCATCCATGAAGCCGGTGTAGGCATTCGCCAGTTGGTGGATGCCTTTGCTTCCGCCCGCAATCACCGCACCCGTGACGAGGATATCGGCAACGGTGAATACTCGCCCGGTGTTCAAGGCCGGGCCGATCAGCGCGTGCAACGCACGGACACCACCGAGGGAAATGAAGATTCCGCCAGCGAACCCAATCGTCATCGCAAGCTGCTTCGTGCCGGCCGTGTGGGCTGCGCTCAGCTTTCGCACTTCGAGCAGTTTCGGGTCGGTTGGCGCCGCACCAGGTACATCGAGTACCTTCAATTCTGCATCAAGACGGTCAGCCTTCTCCTCGCGAAACATCGCGACCACGACCTCGATTGCGCGCTCGACGAGCAACGAGATCGCGAATAGCCAGGCCATCAGGCCGACGAAATCCTCAAGCTTGAAGGCCTTGAAGTCCAGCGCCGACGGTACCGCCCAGTGTCTGACCAACTCGTACGTCACCACAACGAAGGCAGCCGCAACGACGACCGCCATCGCAACGCCTACAAAATTGGCAATTTCCGAAGGCCAGTCGGTCGCCATCGTCCATCCCCCTCATGTTCATGCTCCACGGGGGAGCATCACACACCCGCGACTTGGACCGTGTCAACGTCGACCGGATTGGTGGTTAGGTCCACTTGGCGACGAAGGTGCATTCGCCGAGTACGGACGGCGGGAGTTGTGCCGAGAATAGGGGTCCTGTGGCCCCTTGGCACAACTCCTCGCCGGCTGGAGGGGAACTCTGGGAGAAACCATGGTCGCGCCGTGGGTGCCTGGGTAACGAGGCGTCAAAGCACGGGGCTGTTCCATCAAAGCACAGCGCCCACCCGTCGACATGCGGAGCCGGTTCGCTGAACCGCCGAGCCTGTTCGGGGGAAGGGTCTACCCCCCCAACCCCAAAGGAACGAGCGACGGTGCACCTCGCGTTCTTCGAAGCGATCGACATGCGGTTGGATCTTGCGGATGAAGGTCACCGATCGCGTGGTCTGCGCGCCGAGGAGTTCGATGCGTGCAAGACCCAGCCCTCCACAACGCACATCGGATCGTGCGATCTGGCCCCTCACGGCGGAATGAGACACCGGCCAAGACGGACTGACCAAAACGCGTCGCTTCGCTCCGATCACGATGCCGTGGAACAACTGTTCACGATCCGTGGAATGCGCACACAGGGAACCCACTCGGACACCTCATCGTGAGACCAGTATGCGCAGCGAAGCCGCCGTCGCCGAGTCCACCACCGCCAATGCCGTCGAATGCCACGAGGGCCCCGTTGAAGCTCGATGGGCTACCGTCCGTCGACGTGGCAATCCCCCGCCGACCACCGGGAGCCGATCGCATGATCTGACCATCTCACTCGGAGAGCAAGAGTGGCAAGCGCGGCGCCTTTCTCGGTTCGTGGGAACCCGGGAGTCGAAGGTGACATCGATGTGCGACGTCGAATCCGAAGTCATCACAATGAAGCCCTGCTGACCGGAACGGTCGACAGGGCTTCATGATGGGTATGAATCGTAGGCAAGCGACGGAAGGCTGTTCAGGCAGCCCGGTCCTGATAGTGCGTCCCCGAAGAGCGAATCGCCACCATCCGTTCATGGAACAGCGCGAGCACGCGTGGATGGAGGCGGAAGCCAGCTTTGACGAGTTCGGCGGCCACTCGCTCGGCATCCTCGATGTGGCCGTCTTGTTCGGCGATGGCGAGGACGTCGAGCGTCCGTAGGACGGGAATGCCATGCACCACGGCGAAGCGACCAGCGGAGCGATCGTCCGTCAGGACTGCCATGTGACGAGCGTGAGCAACGGCGATCGCTTCGCTTTCGCCACGCCCAAGATCCTCGGGTGTCCCTGGGAGGCTGCCAGCGGCGCGAACGCGCACAAGCCAGCGCGCCTGGCGAAGAGCGGCGGTTCCTGGATGGAGCGTCCCGACGACCAGCACCTCCTCGATCACCGCAGGAGGGACAAGGATCTGCGGACCCAGGACCGCCGGAAGAATGTGGACCATCCCGATGCGAGCAAGCCCAATCAAGGACGTCGAGTCTGCAACGGTTGACATCATGTCTTGGCTTGGGAGCTGATGCGGCGCGCGACCTCGAGTCCAGAGGCGAGCTCGTCAGCGTCGTAGTCGAAGGCCGGGATCTCGGCTTCATTCATTCGCAGAATGAGTGCGTACCGATCGAGACCTAGGAGTTCAGCGGCACGCCCCTGGGATATCTCGTGCCTACGTAAGAAACCAAGCACGAAGTCCTCGCGAAGACGTTGCGACGCGGCAGTCTTGCCGTGGACTGAGCGGATCATCTCTGCGGGGAGACGAACCTCCACGGTGATGTCCTGCGGGTCGACCTCTCGCGCGGGAGCGCGGGTGACGAAGCGATTGAGCATACCTTTACAGGATACCGTCGGACGACAAAACCGTCAAAGTTACGCTGTCTTACGGGCCAACACGGCAACTTGTCGTCCAACACGGCTTGGGCGACATGGCAGCGTGACGACGCGGCCGTCATCGCAGCCGAAGTTTCCACGCGGATGTAGTGATGCCATGGCGCAGGGCATCACGAACACGAAGCTCCTCGTTGCGGTAGTCGCGGTCTTCGCGCCGCGGTCCACAGCCGCGGGATCGAGACCAAGAGCCATGAAAAGTGAACACTGTTGCGTGGACATATTCTGACCCAAGCGACTTGACCAACGCATTCATAGCTCCTAGCGTTGAACCTCGTCATTACGGTGTCCGGAGGCTCGCGAAGTGAAGGTCGATCCCCTTTTCCATCTGCTACTGCAACAGATCTCGCCCTCCGACGAGATCTACGACGAGGCGGGGAGGAGGGCGAGCCGGTATGCCAACCGCTTAGTGAACGACCGCGAGTTCGCCGCACTGGACTGGTCATTGGGGGGATCGTTTGCCAAGCGAACGGCTGTTCGGTCGACCAGCGACGCCGACGTCTTGCTCTTCCTCGATCCGACTGCTTGGCGCGGCGCGGACCGGCAACCCTACAAGCCAACCACAGTCCTGGGTGAAGTACTGCGTCGCCTCGAGGTGTCCACCACCGGGATACGGAATCTTGGACACGTGCGGTTGCGCAAGCAAGACCACTCGATCCGCCTCGTGTACGGTCGCAAGGAAACCGTCGACTTAGAGATCGTGCCTGCGTTCCGTTCGCTCCAACAGCCGGACATCATTCGCATTCCTGAACGAGCGACAAAGAGTTGGATCGTTACTTCCCCAGCGCGCCAGCTTGAGGCGCTCAACGAGCTCGATGGTCGCCACCAGTTTGTCCGTCGAACGGTTCGGTTGCTGAAGCGCTGGAAACAAGGCCATCGGCTAGATCTGCCCTCCTACGCGCTGGAAGTGCTTGCGCTTGAGGCGGCACGGCAAAGCGGTGAGCGTTGTGAGTCTGGACTGTTCATGGCCGTTCTCGCCGACATCTGCAAGACGAGGCTGCTGGCAGAGCGGCGCTACCGCCAGATTCCGTCCGATACGTGGGTGCCACGTAGCAACGTCTTGATCGTTGATCCAGCCATCGAGATGAATAACCTGATCGTCCACCTGGACGCAGCCGGGCGTGATGCCGTCATACTCGCCGCCGGGTACGCAGCCCGTTTCGTGGACGCAGCAGAGGCCGCTGAGCGCGATGGGCGGCGACGCGATGCCAAGACTGCGTTCCGCGCAGCCTTCACTGCGGCACCGGAACGGAGGCGCGCCCCACGACGTAGAACGCCTCTCCGCGAGAAACCTCCCAAGAGCTTCTGGGACAAGATCTGGTCGTTGTTCTCGTGACGCTTGGAGAAACACCCATGGTCCGCCCTCCCGTTCAACTCCTGCTCGTGCTCGACGTGGACAAGTCGCCACCGCTTGATGTCGTGGAATCGTTGCTGCCACCCGCCCGCCTTCGTCTCGCGACGCGTCGTCTGAGTGAGTGTGGTGCGCCCGTCGTCCGCCGGTTTCCTCCCGACCGTGCGCCCATCGATTGGAGTGGGCTCGCCCAGGCGACGGAGCGCCTGGCGGAGTGGGCCCGCACGGAAGCGTCGGTCGACGGACGCGCTGTCGAGTGCTACGTCGCCGGTCACGCGCCACTTGCCACCTTCGTGCATCTGGGCCTCGCGCTTTCGGCGTGGGCAGGCTCCCTCGCCATCGCTAACCCGCGCAAGGAAGGTTCGTGGGTGCTCGCGCCCTTGCAACTCCCGGGCGGGGGGGATCCAGGTCCATACTTTGAAGCCGAGGCCGTTCACGGACTCGCATCAGCGCCGTCTGAGCTCGACGGGTGCGTCGCAATCTTCGTGAGTGCGGGTCCCTTGCCTTTGCGCGACGAGGTACGTGCCGCACTGCATGAGCAAGGAGAATGCTTGGGCGCGCTGGTTGAGTTTCGCCGCCCCTCCCCACAGGACCTCGACGGGGTTTCAACGCCACGGGTGGCCGCGCAGCTCGCGTCGGCGTTCTCGCAGCTTCCAGGGCTCTATCCACACGCCTCCAGCTTCGCCTTCTTTGTTGCAGGTCCTGCGCAGCTCGCGTTCGCGGTCGGTCGTGCGATCAACCCGCAGATGTTCAAGAAGGTCTGGGTCGCAGACCTCGCGCAAGGCGTCTACGACCTCGGGCTCTCGCTCCCCTGGGTCGGTCGATCGTCGCCAAGCATCCCGCAGAGCGCTGGCGAGGTGCTTGCCCGTCGCGAAGTACTCGACCGCATCAATCAGGGACTTCAACGACTCAAGGATCACCTTCACGAGGACGACCTCCCGCCATCGGAGTTTCCGCTCACGACGACGGCACGGGCGCGACTGCTCACGGACCTCCGCGCGATCCCACGTGTCGAACTCGCGTCCAGCGACACGGAGCCCTTTCGCTTGAGCGTTCTACAAGGGCGGCTTGTCTTGTCCGACGGCCTTCTCGAGGCCCTGCGAGCACTCGACGCAGAGGCGCAGTCGCTGGTCGGACAGCAGCTCGTCCTCCACGAGGTCTTTCACCTCAGCCAGGGGCTGCGTTCGGCCGACTACCATGGTGTCGGGCGCGCGGGGTTCGTCTTGGAGGAGATCGACTTCTGGGCGGACGCATTCGCGCTCGGTGCGCTCAGCGCACTCGCGGTGCGAGACGGTGGCGCGGCGGCGCAGCGGGAGGTCGCGCGAGTCACTTCGGGGCTCATCGACGTCGCGTTGAACGGCGTCGCCTCCTTCGACCGGCTGGAACAAGGTTCGCAGCTCACTCTGCTCGCCGAGCGGCGGTTGCGACGGTATCTGCTGTGGTCTCTGCAACGCGCCCGTGCGTCTACGCTGCGATCCCCGGCTCATCTGTGGCAGCTTTTCAGCGACCGCGTGGTGATTGAGATCGCGCCGCTGGATTCATACCTCGACGCACGCTTCGACAAGATCGTGCGGCGAGGCATCTCGGGTCACAGTGAGCTGCTGCTGTCGCTGCGCGCCCAACTCGTACGCGAACCCAACACGCCGTCGCTCGACCCAGCAACCCTCGTGGACGCCGTGCGTCGGTTCGATCTCGCCACGCTGCAGACGGCGATGGAGTACGTCATCGAGCGCCACGCTTCGTGGCTCACGCCGTGGCGTATCTAGCTCCATACACTTGACGGTTTCGGACGCGTGTTTTCGAACGAATGCGGGCCTGCTAGTGTGGCTACATTATGATTCTCTCATCCTACTTTGATCGTCTGGTTTCAAACGTGCAGCCAACTGAGCAACGCATCCGCGCGATCTCGGAGGCACACAACACCCTTCGGGACCACCTGGTGAGCGACGCCGCGCTCACGGAACCACTGGAGGACAGTTTCTTGTCAGGCTCGTACGCGCGCTCGACGGCGACCGAGCCCATCAAGGACGCAGACGTCATCGTCGTGCTCAAGCGCAAGAGTCTTGGCGCAAACGCTTGCGAGCCCTCGCCGGCCACCGTCCTCCAAGACCTGCGCGGCGCGATCGATCAATTCTACGATGAGGTCGATCTCCAAGACCAACGGCGCTCCGTGAATGTCCACCTCCCCGAGGACGACGTCACGATGGACATTGTGCCCGCCATCGCGCCCAACGGAAAGGATGCGGAGCTATGGGTCCCCGACCGCGCGCAGGCGTGTTGGATCCGCTCGAACCCCGCAGGGCACAAGCGGTTCGCCGCCGAAGCCAACGACAGAACTGGCGGAACCTTCGTGCTGATCGCGAAGGTCTTGAAGTGGTGGCGCCGTGAGAAGCTGGTCGACGCGCAGCGACCGAAGTCGTTCTTGCTCGAGGTCTTGATCGCGCGGAACGCCCCGTCGAAGCCTGCAAACGCGTGTACCGCCGTCGAGGCAACGCTGGTTGCCATGCGAGATGCGCTTGCGCCGTACCACCGCCAGCAGACGCTGCCCTTTGTCGAGGATCCCGGACTTCAGGGTGTTGACCTGGCTGTGGGTTGTGGCTGGAGCCAAGCGGACTTCAACTACTTCTTCGGCGAGCTCGATTCCCTCACGAAGCATGTCCAGCGTGCCAACGACGAGGGGACGCCCAAGGACGCGACGATCCGGCTCTGGCAGGAAATCTTCGGTGCGCTCTACCCTTCGACCCTGGATGATGCCTCCGATCCGGACGCGGCTCGCAGCAAGCTCCCGTATCGTGTCAGGATCCAAGCCCATGTCGCCCGCGAGAAGGGCGGTCGCCTTGGTGAGGTCTACCCGACCCACGGTCGTCGGCTCCCGAAGCACTGGCACGTCTACTTCGATATCATCGACACCAACGTCCCTCCTCCCTACCAGATCGCCTGGCGCGTGCGGAACCAAGGTGTCGAAGCCCGCAAGGTGAACGACGTCGGCCACGTCACGAACGACGGCCAGCCACACCAATGGGAGCGGCTGCTCTATCGCGGGTGCCATTCCATGGCGTGCGAGATCTGGCGCGACAAGAAGCTTGTCGCTCGTGCGTACCATCACGTGAACATCACCTGACCTATGGCGAACGCGAGCCGGACCCGGCTTCAAGGAGACCAGTACCAGTTCCTCTGGAGCTGGCACGAGGCACTGCGTCTACTGGAGGAGAAAACCCCCATCGTTGCGGTTACCGTCGAAGCGGACGATGCAGGGGCTGCAGATGACATCGTCGTGGAAGAGCAGCTCGGCACCTTGACGCGCCGCCGCTGCATACAGGTGAAGTGGCACGTCGACCACCGCGCGAACGTTGACTTCGACTACTTTACGCACGTCGCGAAGGGCGCCAGGCACTCGATCCTTGGCGCGCTGTTCAACGCGCGAAAAACCTTGGGTACTTTGAGCCCCGTGGAGATCGTCTTGCGTACCAACCACGGACCTGATGCCAAGCTCGGGCTGCAGATCGACGGTGACCATCGCTTCAAGAAGTCCTTCGTGGAAGGGACGGTCGCGGGCCAGATCAAGATTGCGCGTACCGCCTGGAAGAACCACCTGAACGCGAACGAGCCTGAGTTCTTTGCCTTCTTGAGGTCTCTTCGCCTGGAGCTGGCCGCGTGGTCGATGGAGCAGCTCGAAGCCGAGATCGCTCGCCGCATGGAGGCCGTGGGGCTCAAGTGTGATGCAAACTGCGTGACGCTCGGGCGCGAGCGAATGGCGGGGCTCGCGCGAGGTCCGGTGGCGGGCCGTCGCTTGGAGGTGAATGGCCTGAGGGCGATCGTGAACGAAGCCGACCTCTGGGCCGAAGGGGAGGCGAGGCTCTGGCTGCACGCGTGGGAATATCGCGCGTTCGCGAAGCATCCCAGTGAGGAGTTGGATTGGACGGCCCTGCACGACCGCGAACTGCGTCGCGTCCCCGAACCTGCGCTCTGGCAATCGCGACTCCTGCCCGACCTCAAAGCGATGGCGCGCCGCCTTCACGAGAAGGGGCGCCGTCGCGTCGAGGTCTGCGGACTCATGCCTCTGACGACGAGCCTCGCGGTCGGACACATGCTCCCGTTTGTAGGTGGATTCCAGTTGATGATGGAGCAGTCAACCTCAGGGAAGCCCGCTCGCTGGACCTCCGACGCGGCCCCTAGCGCCGCATCTCTGAGGGAAGAGGTCATCGACGGAGACCAGAACGCGGACGTGCTTGTCGTCGCGATCTCCGTCACGGGCAATGCGCGGCCGGATGTCGAGGCCTACCTGAAGACCGAGCGCCTCACCCACCGCGCCACACTGTGGCTGTCGCCGACCTCCGGGTGGGGCGACGCCGCCCTGGGGTCGGGCGCAGACGCGGTTGCGCTCGCCGCACACGCACGGAAGATCCTGCGCGACGCTCGTGGGCGATGGGCCGCGCGCTCGATCCACCTGTTCCTCTACTGCCCCGCGGGGTTCGCGTTGTTCCTCGGGCAGCAGCTCTCTTCGTTGGGAACGATCCACACGTACGAGCGTGCGCTGGGCAACACCTACCAGCCGTCCGTAGTGCTGGAGACAGGATGAAGGCACCACGTCGTGAGGCCTCCGGGACAATGCCGTCAGAGCAAAGGTTGTAAATGCGTCGCGACACCTCAGCGTCCGCGTTCTGGGTATGCCGTGCCAAAGAGAGTGCGCCAACAGGTATGCGCCTCTTCGAGCTTTCCCGCACGATCGTAGGCGATGCCGTCGGCGGCTCGCTTGGTCGCTTCGGTCAGGGCCGCTCGCGCCGTCGCTCGCTCGCCCTGCGTCATGGCGTTGTCGATGTGGGGCCCTACACCCGCAGGCTCGGGACACGTCAATTGCACCCGATCCGCGAGGAACGCGAGCAGAATGCGCATCGCATCCCCGTACGACGTGGGAGGCGTTGGAAAGGCTTCGTAGCTCATGACCTCGAGATGGAACGAGCGGAGAGGGCAGGCCCGCTGCGCATTCCAGTGCTTCACCGCCTTGATGAGCGGGTTCAGCTTGCCTCCAGCGCGCTGGTTGGCTGCGACGCACGCTTCGCCGTGCTTCTTGGGATTGGTCTGGATCCAGTTCTGGCGCTCGCGGTCAGGGATGATGAACAGGTCGGAGCTGACGCGAAACGCGGGCACGATGTCGTACCCGATGCCCGTGCCCACAAACGTAATGTTCACCGATCTACCCTGCAGAACCGGCGGCGGGCGGTCGCGATACGCGCGCGCGAGTGCCGATTGAACGGCAGCGAGGCAGGCGTCCGGCCGACCGCGACGAAGATGACCGTGCGTCGCGTCGTTCAGAACCACGAACACGTCAATGTCGTGCAGCGGTCGGATGGCTGTTGCACGAGCGTAGGATCCCGACAGGAAGTCGTCGTCCACACCCCGAAGTTCCGCCCGGACCCGTTGGCGGACTACTTGATGCTGGGCGACGGCGTTGTCACGCTCCGTCTGGGTCAACTCGAGGGAGCTGACGAACTGCTGAAACGCCTGGGGTACCGTAGTCATGTGCTGCCCTTCCCGGTACAGCATACCTCGATCCGATCAACCGCGCGCAGCCGGTCGCGTCGATCCGTTCGGTGGCCGAATCGGGCTCGTCGACGACGTCGGAGTTGGGCCGCACCCGCGTGACTACGTGCGTGGGTGCTGGTCAACGCTTGCGCTCAACCTCAACTTGGCACAGGAAGCAGCGGCGACATGTCAAACGTGATCCATCTCTTCATGTGGGGCTACCAGTCACATTTTCGCGCCAACATCGAGCACCTTGCGGAGCGGCTTTTCGATGCGGTACTCCCGGAGGTACGTCCATCTGTCCTGTTGATCGGCGTCCGCGCGCCCGGCTCCGATCAAGCACATCCGGTCTGTGTCGAACCCGAGGACGGCCCGCTCGACGTGCAGCGTTTCGACGGCGTGCTCGACGCGATCGAGGAGCGTATCAAGGTTCACCCGCTCAACGACATGTTCTATGGCGATGAACCGCGGATGCGCGACAAGCCCAAGAACATCCGCAATGCTTCAATCCGTGAGGTCGTCGAGGCCCGCCTCACATCCTACGATGCTGAGCAGAACACACGGTCCTTCGTCGCGAGTCCAGTACGCCAGAGTGGGTACGACGTCCTCTGCGTCCTCCAGGTCGACGCCAGGGCCTTCGACGCGCGACCTCACCTGAACGTCACGCAGATCGACGATCGCTATGGCGTCGTCCGCAGCTTCCAGGAAGCGCTGGTAATCCAGATTCTGTCCCTCGCTCGTACCGGACTGACCCAAGGCGAGGCGGGACGGTTCAGCCTCGATCCACCCAGCGACGAAGAGATCCTACGAAAAAGTGGGGAACTGCTCATGATGCGCGTCGGCTGGGCAACCAAGCAAGTCTACGGTCTGGGCGGACTGTACCAGGCGTGCATGAACATCTCTGGGAAGCACTACGAGGGCGAAGAGAGCACCGGCCGTATGATCGTGTGCCGCAAAGGGCACCCCAAGGTCGACGTGATGACGCTGTTCCGACAAGCCGTGGCTCTGAAGCGCGCATCGTGGGCGCGAAAGGCCGTTGAGCTCGCCTCTGGCGACGTTGGCGTGATGTCCGATGGCTATGAGATCTTCGGTCTGGGTCGCGTGGACTCGGGCTACGAGCCCGCAGACGAAGACCTCTTCGAGATCCGGTTCGGAGGCTATCTGAAGTGGGACCTGGTGCACGGAGGAACTGTACTCCTACGCGTCAAGGATGGCGTCCCGTCGTTGCCCCAGGAACGCCTCTCGCAGGCGTGGTTCTGCCAGAACCTCCGCCGCGTGATCACCGGCGAAACCACCGCACGAGCGGGAGTCATCTGGAAGATCGTCGAGGGCGCCATGGCGACGGGGCACGGCACCATGATCGTGATCGCGCCCGATGCCGCCGAGGAGGCGACCCGCCTTGCGGCACAGGCATGGCCGATCGAACCGACGGCGCTTTCCCCCAATGCCGTCGCGCGTCTCACGGGGATCGACGGGGCTGTCCTGATCGACCCTTCGTGCATCTGCCACGCATTCGGAGTGATCCTGGACGGACTCGCGAGCCCCCTCGGCACCCCCGCCAAGGGCGCACGATACAATTCAGCGGTTCGGTATGTCGCCGCCCGTCCTGGCAAGCCCACCATAGCCATCGTCGTCTCCGAGGACGGCGACGTGAGCGTCTTCCCTGCACTCCGCGACCAGATCTCGCACACCGAGTTGCAGCGTTACATCGCACTCGCGCAGGCATTCTCGAGCGCGCAGGACGAGACCCAGGCCGCCTGGGACGTGCTCACTTGGTTCGACGACCATCGCTTCTATCTCGACGCATCTACGTGCGAGCTCGCGAACCAGCACATGGCGCAACTCCGGGGTCTTCGGCAGAAGGCGGGCTTGCTCTGGCTCGATCGAGGGGCGTTCGCACCGCACCCGGACATGAACGGATCCTACTTTCTCGAAGAAGGCGGCCCTCTGGACTCATGAGACGATTGGGGTCGTGAGATCCGGGCGTGCGAGGGTCACCAGTTTCCCGGGGCGTGGAGCCGTTGCACACACCGCCTACACCCCTCGTACCGGACGCCTCTCGACTGCCCGCTCCATGCTCACCTTCCTCTCCACAGGGAAGTGAGCACGAAGCAGGCTGCGAAACAGCTTGCCGTGGTTCGGCACCTTGAGGTGCAGCAGTTCGTGGACGATCACATGGTCTTGGAACTTCCGTGGCTCAGCGAGGAGGTCGCACGCGAAGGTCACCCAACCCTGCCTGGAGCACGACGCCCACTTCCGGGCCATGGGCTGAACCCGCACCTGCGTCGGCCGCACGCGAACCCGGCGCGCCCAGGTCTGGACTCGCTTCTTGAACTCCGTGGTGGACGAAGTTGTTTGGTGTCGTCGGGTGGTCATGGCATGGCGAGCGCGAGGATGTGATCGCCGAGGGCGACCATCCGGGCACCGGTGACCTCGCCGAGTAGGCACCGGTAGATCTCGGCGGTGAGCTGCCGCCGTTCTTCGGCGCTCGTGGCGAAGTCCGGGAACCGATGGAGAGCCCCGGTGATCTCGCGTGCAAGCCCCTCTGCGTCGGCGATCTTCTCCGCCCGCAGCAACTGATACGCGCCGAAGCCCACGTCATCCATCCCGAGCCGCAACTGCTCGGCGGCGGCATCGTCGCGTTCCTGGAGAAGCATCTGGAGCTGGCCAAGAGCATCCCGGGTGGCGAGCTGACGGTCCTCGAACGCCGCGCGGATCACTTCGGCGCGCTCGGCTAGGGTGCGCAATGCAGGGGTACTCCCCAACTCCGTGGCCTCCTGGCGGAGCGTGCGTACCAGATTCATCACCTTGCCGCGATCCGAGTGCGGCATCTGGAGTGCGGCGAGTGTCTCGACGCCGTACTCCACGAACGCTTCTGCCGGGGTGACGTCCCCTGCCTTCACATGTGCCTGAAGGAGTTGCTCGGTCTTGCGGGCGAGATCCGGTCCCGGACTCACGCTTCCGGTTGCGTAGGCGTTGCGGAGGGTCTTGTACAGTTCGGCCAGGCGTTGATAGGTCTGGAGATGGTGACGCAGCGCCGGGTCGGGCGACAGGATCTCGTACAGCGTCTGGATCTCCTCGAAGAAGTCGAAGAACGCCTGGCGCCGCGTCGGGTCGAAGTACACCTCGTAGAGGAGGTGCTCGATCTGTTCGTCGGGTGGACCGGGCGGTGCGGCGAGCCGTTCGGGCGCTTCCCTGGTCATTACCGCCTCAAAGCGCGCGAAGAGGATGTCGAGGTCCTCGATCGCACCATGGACGTCATCCGCGTCGAACCGCAGGGCCTTGTTCAGGTTCTTCAGGATACCGACGAAGTCCACGATCAGTCCGCACGGCTTGCGGTGTCCGGCGTCGTCCTCATATGGACGGTTGACGCGTGCGAGCGCCTGCAGGAGGACGTGGTCGCGCATGGGTTTGTCCAGGTACAGACAGTACAGGATCGGCGCGTCATACCCCGTGAGCAGCTTGTCGGTGACGATCAGGATCTGGGGTTTCTCCCCGGGCTTCGTGAACGCCTTGCGGACCTCCTTCTCCCGGCTCTCATCGAGCTGGTGGGCCGCGACGAGCGGGCGTTCCAGGGAGTCGTCGGGGTTCGGTGTGTAGACCGGGATGGCCACGTCGTGCGGGAGGTAGCGGTCGAGCGCCTCCTTGTATCGGGCGCAGGCTTCGCGATCGACGGCCACGAGGAACGCCTTGTATCCCAGAGGCTCGACATGCTCCCGGAAGTGCCCTGCCACGAACCGCGCGACATGGTCGATGCGGTCCTCCGCCTTCAGGAAGGTCTTGAGGCGCACGGCCCGGTCGAGAATGTGGTTGAGGTCTTCGATGTCGGTGAGACCCTCGGTCGCGGCGAGTTGGAGAAACTCCTCGTCGAGCAGACCCTCCGGGACCCGGAGCGCGTTCGGGGCGAGCGCGTGCCGGAGCTTGAGGGTCGTGCCGTCCTCGATGGACTCGCGGATGGAATACTTGTCGAGGTATCCGTCGGCGTCCTCGCGGGCGAAGGTCTTGAAGGTGCCGTGCCCGTGCGCGGTCCTGTCGATGGGAGTGCCGGTGAAGCCGATGAAGGTCGCATTCGGCAGCGCGCCCATGAGGGCGTTGCCGAGATCGCCACCGGTCGAACGGTGGGCCTCGTCGATCAGCACGAACACGTCTCGACGCACGCAGGAGTCGGGGCTGATGTTCTCGAACTTGTGGATCATGGAGATGATCAGTCCCCGGAAGTCCGCGTCGAGCAGCGTCTGGAGCCTTCGATGCGAGGTCGCCACCTCCACCTGGATGGCCTGGGCGCCGGACTGCATCTCCCCCATCAGGCGCGTGACCCAGCCCGAGAGCTGTCCTTCAAGCTCGTTGCGATCGACCACGAGCAGCACGGTCGCGCCGGGGAACCGGCTACGATCCTCCAGGATCAATCGGGCGGCCGTGAGGAGGGTGAAGGTCTTGCCCGAACCCTGTGTGTGCCAGACCAGTCCCGAGTGTTTCGTGGGATCCGCGCACCGTGCGACCACCTTCATCGCAGCGCGGGTCTGGTGCTGGCGGAGCAGCGTCTTTTTGAGCTCGTCGTCCTTGACGTAGAAGACGACCCACTCCTCCAGGAGGCGGAGGAAGGCGTGGCGGTCGAAGAAGCTCTGGACAGCGAAGACGTAGCTCTCGTCGGGGGTGTCCTTCCAGCGGACGACGGACTGCCGGTGGTAGTTCCAGGTGACGCCGTACAGATAGTCAAGGAGGTGGGTGACATTGAACACCTGCGGCGAGGCCAGCATCTGCGGCGTCTCCGCCTCGTAGCGACGAAGCTGCTTGAGGGCGCGGTCCATCGCGTCGGGCAGCTTCGGGCTCTTGCACTCGACGAGGGCCACGGGGATGCCGTTCACGAGGAACATCACGTCGACGCGGTTGCCCTTCCCCGTGGGCGACTGATACCGCCACTCGGAGGTCACCTCGAAGGTGTTGCGCTCGGGATGGGCGAAGTCCATCAGCACCACGTTCCGCTGACGTCGCTCCTCGGGCACGGCAACCGTCAGATGGCCACGGAGGTACTCCAGCATCTCGCGGTTGCCTTCGAGTGTAGTTGGCACCGCTTCGAGGCGGTCGATGATGGACTGGACGTTCGCGGAGGTCACGACGCCGGGGTTCAGGTGCAGCAGTGCGGTCGCGAGGGTGTCGTAATGAAAAAGACCGGACGGGCCACGTCGCCGTGCGAGGGAGTCCTCCGCGGGTATGACCTTCCAGCCGACGCTCTCGGCGTGGCGGACAAAAGGGGCCTGTACGCTCCCCGCTTCGGTGATGGACTCTAATTTAGGGTTGTCGGGCATACATTGGAAGTATCAAGATCAAGGTCGGTCACGCGGATCGCGCCGGTCATCAGGTCATGCAGGAGGGTCTCGAACAGCTCCCGCAGGATCGCCTGCTTGTGTTCGTGAATCTCGATGTCCTGCTCAAGTTTCTCAAAAATCGCGGCCATCTCGGTCTGTTCGGCGAGGGGTGGCACGGCGATGGAGATCCGTGCGAGCTTCTCCATGTTCAGGGTGTTGCCCTTCACCGCCCGATCCTGGTAGGCCGCGTAGTCGATCTGGCCGAGGAAGTACTCCAGATATTTCTGGTGGATCGCTGCCGTCGGCCTGATCGAGACGATGGCTTCGTTATGCACGGCGTCCACGCCAAGCGTCGCGACCCGACCGATCGTCAGCTTGAAGCTCATGACGAGCGTGCCACGGGAGGACCGCCGTCCGTGGAAGACATCGTCCAGCGCGGTGGCGGTGATCCGCTCGCGGGTCTGCAAGACCTGTCGGTGGGCCACCATGTCGGCGATGGCGACCCATGGCGTCCCGACCTCGTGGTCGCCAGTCGCCCAGTATTCGGGCCGCGCCCGTGCGGGCGTCCGGCCAGGTTTGAAGGCCGCCAGTTCGGCGAGCGGTGCCACCCGCCAGCTCCCTGGTAGTGGCCCGATCTCTGTTTCTCGGCGAGGCTCGTCGTGGAGACCATGCGTGAACAGTTGGGAGACCGTCGACGCCAGGTGTTCGCGGAGGACGCAGAGCACTTTCTCCTCGACATCGAGCGCGTGTTGCATCTTCCAAAGAAGGGCGGCGATCGTCGTCTGCTCCGCGCGGCCCGGCCGCGGCACCTCAAGTGCCGCGAGGCGACTCCGCGAGAGATTCGGGATGGTCGTCTTGTTCCCGGCCCCCTCGTAGATGCCCAGCAGGGTGAAGCCAGCCTGGAGGTAGTACATGAAGAAGCGCGGCTCGACCTCGGAGGTTCGGGGACGCAGGCGGTGCAGATGATTCTGGAAGCTGCACTCCGCGAGGCTGCCATCCCAGAGCGCCGCCCGACCGATGGCGCCACCTTCACATACCAGGAGATCCCCCCGTCGGAGGGACTTGGTCTGGATCTCCCCGGGCGTGAAGTGCATGGCGTCAACGTCGGTCAGCGCGAGCCGGCCCCAAAGAACGTTCGAGGTTCTCAAGAACGGGTGCCGGGGTTCTCCGACACGGGCACGCGGCGTCACGGACTTCCCGGCGCCGATCTCGAAGAGTTCGCCGAGGGTTGTCCTCGGCCAGGGGGATGTCATAGGAGTTGATTCAGGATTCCGCGCACTTCCGCGCTCGACCTCGCGGCCTCGATCTCCACCGCTTCCAGATCTCGAGCGATTGCCGCGAGGTCGCGGAAGGTGGCCGTACTCGGCGCGGCGAGATATCTCGAAGGCGAGAGATTGAAGTCGTTCCCCGCCGCGTCCTCGTTCGTGATGACGGCACAGAGGTCGGCGACGGCCTCGCCCGCGATGTAGACCTCGGCCACGTTCCGGATGTGGTCGTCGGTCATGAAGTTCTTGGGATTGCCCTTCTGGAACTCACGGCCCGCGTTGACGAGCACGATCTTCCCTCGGCGCTCGGAGGGCTTCTGCTGTCGCAGGACCACGATTACGCCCGCGGCGGGGGTGTTGTAGAAGAGATTGTCGGGCAGCAGGATCACGCCGTCGATCAGGTCGTGCTCGACGAACCAGCGGCGGACAGCGCGCTCCTTGTCCTCGTTCTTGCCCCCGCTCCCCCGGGTCATGGCGCCCGTGTCGAGGACCACGGCCGCCCGGCCATCGTCCTTCAGGGTGGCGAGGGTGTGCTGAAGCCATGCCCAGTCGCCCTTGCCCGAGGTGATCCCGCCGCGCGGAAGGAACCGGTCGAAGGGGTCGTGCTCGAAGAACGCGGAGTCGAAGGACTGGTTCCACATCGGGTTCGCGACCACCACATCGAACCGCGTTAGGCTGCCATCACTCTCGCGGAACCGTGGGTTCTGCATCGAGTCCCCGCGCACGATCTCGCCCTCCATGTCGTGCAGGGTCTTGTTGATCACCCCGATGGCGTAGTTGTCCGGCTCACGCTCCTGGCCGAAGAGTCGCACCGGGACTTTCGAGTCCGGGTGATGATGCTTCGCCACGAGCTGGAGCTTGATCAGCAACCCGCACGATCCACAGGCGTAGTCGTAGCAGGTCTCTCCGGGCGCGGGCTTCAGGATCTCCGCCATCAGGAAGCCAACCTCGGTCGGCGTGAAGAACTCCCCGGCGCTTTGCCCTTGTCCCTCCGCGAACTTCCGGAGCAGGAACTCGTAGCAGCGGCCGAGGAAGTCGGGTTCGACGTCCTCGAGTCCAAGCCGGTAACGCGGGTCCGAAAACGCCTCGACGATTCCCTTCAGGGCTGCGTCGCTGATCTCCCGCTCCCCGTTGCGGGTCTCGTTGAAGTCTACGATGTCGATCACACCTGCGAGGGCCGGGTTGTGGCGGACGATCGCGCGGATCGCCGAGGTGAGCTGCTCACCGAGCGTCGCGGGTCGGCGGCCGTCTGGCCACGCGAAGGTCCCACGTCCGCTCACGGTGCCCCAACGGGCCTCTGGCGGAAGATAGAATCGGACAAGGCGATGGTCGGCCTCCAGCACGTCGAGGGCCGTCGTGCGATCACCGTAGATCGTCGTGAGACGTACGATCTCGTCGTCGAAAACGTCCGAGAGGCGCTTCACGAAGAGGAGTGGGAGGAGGTAGTCCTTAAACTTCGGGGCATCCTTTTCGCCCCGGATCGAACACGCCGCGCCCCAGAGCATCTGCTCCATGCTCTTCATGCCGAGTGTCGCTTGGCTTCCTCGGGCGGGTGGAGTCTCTGGCGTGGCTCGGGTCGCTCGAACATCCGCGTTCGCGGCGGGATCTGTTTCGCTCAACAGGGCCTCGATCGCCGCGAACTGAGCCCCGCGTGGTGAGGACGTCCCGGCCTTCCACCGATCCATAGTCGCCGCGGACACGCCCAGGCGGGTGGCAAGCTCTTCCGACGTGAGCTTGAGCGTGGTTCGAAGCGTTCGAAGCTGCTCGGGAACGGAAGGAGAAGGAGGCATGAAGGTAGCGATAGGAATTACAGTATGATTGTAACAAGATACCGCGCCGGTAGGCGAGCAGTCAACGCAGGGCAGCCCCACCCAGGCGATGGGCGCTCAACGCCCATGGGCAGCTTATGCCGCAGAATGTTGAAAGCCGTGGGCGAGGGCTGAAGCGGGGACCGTGACCTGCCGGTCGAAAACCGGTCGCTATGGGATCAGATCCGCTTCATTCCAATCAAACCCAATCTAATCCAGTTGCACCCTAGCCAGCCCGCTGATAGCCTGCGTGGCAGGTAGTCAACCAGCCTACGCCCCAGAGGACGTCCATGGAAGACAGGTGGCTCTCAGTTGACGAGATCGCGGACTACCTCGGAGTGAGCAAGGACACCGTGTACACCTGGGTCACCTCGAAGGGGATGCCCGGGCATAGGGTCGGCCGTTTCTGGAAGTTCAAGCGGAATGACGTCGATGTTTGGGTGCGGGATGGTGGCGCGGCGTCGTCTTCGGACGAGCTTGTTGAGAAGGAGCGCAAGGATGGCTAGGCCCAGCAAGGCGGCGAAGTCAGAGGCAGCGGCCGAGGATGGCGGCGCGTCGACCGACGAGGCCAGCGCCATCGAGGATGGAAAGACCCTCGACTACATCACGGGCAAACCCGTCGTCGAGAACGACAAGGAACGCGTACGCCAGCGCATCGCGCGCGCGCTGTTCCACGAATACGGCATCTCCGTCGACGACATGGAACCCGACCTCAAGGTGAAGGTTGACGGCTCGAACAAGAAGATCGACATCGCCATCTTTGAATCCGGCGCCGAGCACACACCAGAAAACGTTCGCCGCCTCGTCGTGTGTCAGAAGGAGCTGAAGCTCGGTGACAGGGGCGCATACAAGATGCGCGACCACACACAGGCCGAGAAGGATCTCGACGTGCTCAAGGCCGCGATGACGGCCTGCGAGAACTGCAAGTATGGCCTGTGGACCAACGGCCTCGAGTTCTTCTTCTTCTACGTCGAGCGCACGCGCTTTGACGTGAAGTTCAAGCCAATCGGTGACTGGCCGCTCTCCGACGAGTCCATCGGCACGCGTGACGTTGCTTCACACGCCAAGTTGCGTCGCGCCGATCCGGAGATGCTGCGCACGGCCTTTCGGCGTTGCCACAACTTCATCCACGGCAACGAAGGCATGCCGAAGGACGCCGCCTTCTGGCAGTTTCTGTATCTCATCTTTGCGAAAATGCACGACGAGCGGCAGCCGAACGATGCGCGCCGCTTCTGGGCAGGTCGCTTCGAGAAGGGCGGTCAACTCGTCGACGAGCAGTTCGACCCTGTGGGGCAGAAGGCGATCCGCAAGCGAATTGAACCTCTCTTCGAAGAGGTGAAGAAGAGATACTCGACCGTCTTCCGTGGCAACGAAGAGATCACGCTGTCCGACCGGGCGCTTGCGTTCATGGTCTCGGAGCTGGCGAAGTACGACTTCGGTCGTACCGACATCGACGCGAAGGGCGTCGCGTACCAGGAGATCGTCGGCGCGAACTTGCGTGGTGACCGCGGCCAGTACTTCACGCCGCGGGGCGCGATCAAGCTGGTGGTCTCAATTCTCGACCCCAAGCCGAACGAGCGCGTCCTCGACCCCGCGTGCGGCACTGGCGGCTTCCTCACGGCGACACTCGCGCACCTCTCGCATAAGTTTCAGAAGGAGAAGGGCATCGAGCCGGGCGCCGAGTCGACGCTGGAGTTCATTTCCGTGCAGGAGCGGCTCGCGGAGTTCGTAAGGAAAAACATGTTCGGTGCCGATTTCGACCCCTTTCTAGTGCGCGCGGCACAGATGAGCGCGGTGATGGCGAGCAACGCCGAGGCGCACCTCGTGAATATCAACTCGCTTGAGTTCCCTGAGGGCCATCTGCCGGGACTCCCCGAGGCGCTAAAGCTCGCGAAGCTCGGCACGATGGACGTGGTGATGACGAATCCACCCTTCGGCTCCGAGATTCCGATCAACGATCCGAACATCCTTCGGAACTACGAGCTGGCGCACATCTGGGAGCGCACCGAAGACGGTGGCTTTCGGAACACGGGGCGACTTCAGGGCAGCGTTGCGCCCGAGGTGCTATTCATTGAGCGCTGCGTCGAATGGCTCCGTCAGGGAGGTCGCATGGGCATCGTCTTGCCGGATGGCATCCTCGGCAACCCCGGCGACGAGTACATCCGTTGGTGGATTCTACGGCACACGTGGGTGCTAGCGAGCATCGACCTGCCCGTCGAGGTGTTCATCGTTGAGGCCAACGTCAACATCCTCACGAGCCTTCTCTTCATGAAGAAGAAGACCGAGCAGGAACTGAAGGTGAGCGACCTGGGCAGCGCCAAGGACTATTCGGTGTTCATGGCGGTCGCCGAGAAGGTCGGCTTCGATCGTCGCGGAAACACGCTCTACAAGCGGAGCCCCGACGGAGAGGAAATCCTCGAGGACGTCGAGGAGGTCGAACGCATCCGAATGAATGGCCACGTCGTCGAGCGCCGGCTGCGGCGCAAGAAGAAGGTCCTCGACGACGACCTCCCGCTCATTGCGGACGCCTACCATGCGTTCCGGGCGAAGAACACGGAGCCAGGGGCATGATCACCCGCATCGAAGCCACCAACTACCGGTGCTTTGAGCACCTCTCGATCTCGATGGGCGACCTTTCGGTCGTCGCGGGAGCAAACGGCTCCGGGAAAACGACATTGCTGGATATCCCGGTGCTCTTCGGCGACCTGCTGAGGAGTCGCGACGTGCCGGGTGCGTTCATGGACCCGATGCTCAGTCGCGGCGCACGCGCGGCGTCCCTGAGCGAGCTGCGATTTCGGCACCAGGGCGAGAGCTTCTCGCTCGGGATCGAGGCCAGGTTCCCCGAATCCGTGCGAGACGCGGTCGCGGCCATCTCGTCGGCATCGATCCAGCGTGACGCATCGAAACGGCCGACGCACATCCGCTACGAGCTACGGTTCCGCGTCGATGCTCATCAGTTGGCAGTGCAGAACGAGTACCTATTCCTGTTCACGCATTCGCCCACGTATGAGGCACAACGCCTGCCGCTTCAGGGCGAGAACGCCAACCAGCATGACTGGCGTTTTGTCATCCGTCGAGCGTATGGCGGGGAGAGCAGTTTCCGCGCCGAGGGTCGCGGGGCCAAGGAGCGCTCGACGCAGATTGACGACACGCTGACCGCATTCCCGCGCATTCGGTTCGAAGCCGAAGCCGAGTTTCCTGCCAGCAACTGGCTCCTGAGGATGCTTCTCGATGGCGTGGTGTTCTTCGACCCGATGTGGAGTCAGCTCAGGAGCCCGTGCCAACCGGGCCTCAAGAGGAAGCCACTCCTCAGCTCCGGAGAAAATCTGCCCTGGCTGGCGCTACGGCTGCAGGAGGAAGCCCCTGAACGCTTTGCGGCCTGGGTAGCGCACGTTCGCACGGCGCTTCCCCAGATCGTCGGGATTTCCGTGCGCGAGCGCGAAGACGATCATCACGCGTACTTTCGCGTCCAGTTCGAGGGCGGCTTCGAGGTCACTTCGTCTGGATTGTCGGAAGGCACGCTCCGCATCGTCGCCCTCACCCTGATCGCCTACATCGAGGACGTTCCCCGGCTTCTCGTCGTGGAGGAGCCGGAGAACAGCATCCATCCTCAAGCGATCGAAACGGTGATGCAGTCACTTCGGTCGCTGTATCATGGGCAGGTCTGCGTCTCGACCCACTCGCCGATCGTGCTTGCCACGACCACACTCTCCGAGCTCCTCGTCACTCGCCTCGACCGTAGCGGAGCGGCTTCGGTTGTCTCGGGCGAGAAGCATCCGCGCCTCGCCACATGGAAGGGCGCGATTGATCTCGGGAGTCTGTTCGCCACGGGCGTGTTCGAATGAACGACCTCCTTTTCCTGGTTGCCGACAAGAACATGGCGGGGGCCGTCGGAGGGCTGCTCGAGCGCGATCAGATCCATCGCGTCATCCGCTGCGGCGCGTTCGACTTCGATGCGCGTCGCGACATCAAGGTCGCTGCGGGTCACCACGATCCGGGCCTCTACGTGAGGGCGAACGAGCTGCTCCGCCCGCTGGCCGCGGACTACAGGCACGCGGTGGTCGTCGTCGACGAGGCGTGGGAGGGGAGCCCCGGAGCGGAGGACATCTCGCGGCGACTGCGCGAGCACCTCGACGATGTTGGTTGGTCGGTGCACAACAGTCTGGCCCTCGTGGTTCGCCCCGAAGCCGACGTGTGGCTCTGGTCCGATTCGCCGCATTCAGCGACTGCGCTCGGCTGGGCATCATGGGATGCGCTTCGTTCCGCACTCGAACAGCGAGGGCTGCTCGCAGTCGGCCGAACGAAGCCAGACCGACCCAAGGAGGCAGCCGACTGGGCGCTGCGGAACTGCGGGCATAGAGCTCCCCGGTCATCTGCACTATACCGACAGGTCTCCTCGCGGGTGTCGATCCATCGATGTGAGGATGATGCGCTTTCCCGGTTGCTCAATGCTCTTCGGATGTGGTTCCCGGTGGAGGACGCGTGAGAACCGACGTTGTCTGTAGTCAAGACATCGTCTTAGAAGGGCGGCGTCTGACAGGCGGCTTTTATGTGTCGGAGGACCAGCTTGCGCTAGCGAGCCTCAGGCGCGCGAGGTTCCCCAGATCGCGGGTGAAGGACCTTGTCGCGAGGCGCGGAATCTTTCGTGGCCCGATGTTCAGTCGCATGTTCGTCGAGGGGCCTGAGCACGGTGAGCCGTACGTGTCGGCAAAGGACATCGTCGCATCCGACGTCCGTCCCGCTGGCTACCTATCGCGGCTGCACGGACCACTGCTAGACGAACTTCGTTTGCATGCTGGGATGATCCTCGTGACTTGCTCCGGTATGAACCTTGGCAAGGCGATCTGGACGCGCGCGGAGATGGATGGTCTCGTGGCCAGTTCCGATCTGATTCGCATCGAGCCCTCCAGTTCGGTCGTTCCGCCTGGGTATCTTTACGCATTCCTGTCCTCTCGGCACGGTCATGCTCTTATTCGGAAGCAGATCTACGGTGGGCATATCAAACACATTGACCCAGAGCACATCGCCAACCTGCCGGTACCTCGCCTCGGCGAGCACCTAGAAAACGCCGTGCACGTTCTTGTCGACCGTGCCGCAACTCTGCGCACGAATGCGAGCAAGGCGCTCGAGGCAGCCGTTGGAAGTGTTGAAAGTACCCTCCACGCCCCGTCAGCGCCGTCAGCCCGGACCAGCACGATCGGTATGTCCGTCATGCACAGCGTGCTCCAGCGCGAAATGCGGTTTGAAGGATACTATTACAACGTGCAGGCGCTCGCGATCGACGAGTGGACGCGGATGCATCCGAACGGATTCTGGACACTGGGAGAGTCAGAGGTGGCTGACGTTTTCGACGTGCCGCCGTTCAAGCACATCTACGTCGAGCAGGAGCATGGGCTTCCATTCTTCACAAGTGGAGACCTGTTTCTTCTTGATCGCCACCCTGACAAATACCTCTCACGAACGCGAACGAAGGACCTCCGAAAGTACGTTCTCGAACAGGGGTGGGTACTATTGGCTCGTTCTGGTCAGCTAGGCGGAATTCTTGGTCGTCCGCAGTTCGCCGATTCCGGGATGCGCGGAGCGTGTGCCTCAGACCACGTAATCCGCATTGTCGCCAGGTCGGTACCAGCAGGCTACCTGTACGCCTACCTGGCGACGCCGAAAGTCGGCTACGTCCTCCTGACGCGGACCATGACAGGCGCCTCGATTCCAGCACTCTGGCCCACATTTCTCCGGAAACTTCGCGTTGTGAAGGCTGCCACGGATTTCATGGCTGCGACTCATGAGCAGGTGGTGGCAGCGTTCGAGGCTCGTCTGCAAGCGACATCACTGGAGGATGCGGCACGCGACCTCGTCGAGCGCGCCATCGAGAAGGGAGCGACCTGATGGCCACAGTGATCCCCATCGGTACGCCAGTGAACGAGGCCGAGCGCTTGGCCATTGCACATTTGCGGGATCACCTGCCAGCGAGTTACCTCCTCCTCCACAATTTTGAGATCCCTCGCGAGGGCGAGATCTTCGAGATCGACATCGCCATCATCGCGCCGCACGCCGTTTACCTCGTCGACGTCAAGGGCACGCGCGGGCTCATCGATGTGTACGGTCCCAAATGGTATCCTGAGGGTCGGCAGCCCTTCAGCTCGCCACTCGCGAAGCTGCGTGGTCACGCACGCGCCATCAAGGGTCTCATCACGGGCAGCCAGCCGGGCCGGCGAGACCTCGACGACATTTTCGTTGACGCGGCCGTCGTACTGACAGCGGCCGACGCGACGCTCGTAGACCAGGGCGGCCGCGACGCGCCGGGCGTCACGACTCTCAAGAAGGCGACGGCGTTCTTCCAGAACACCACGCGTATTCCCGCGGGCAGGTCGAAGAACATCGGCGCACACCACAACATCGTGCTCAAGGCGCTCCAGGGTGTGGCGAAGCCGCGCTCGGGCCCGCTGCGCTTTGGGAACTGGCAAGTCACCGAGAAGCTTGGTGGCACTGACAGCTACGTCGAATACCGCGCATTCAACGCATACGCCGGGCACAACGCAAGCGCGCTCATTCGCGCATACCAGGCAGACCCGTACAAGCCGCCCAGCGAGCGCGCGAAGCAGGTGCTCCTCATCTCGAACGCCTACCGTGCGCTCAGCTCGATGCCGGGACACCCAGGCATCGTCGGTGTGCGCGACTTCTTCCCGAGCGAAGCCGAAGACAGGTTCTTCCTCGTCACCGAGGATGTTTCTGGGCAGGCGTTGCGCGTTCACATCGAGAAACCAGCACTGGCGCTGACGCTCGACCAGAAGATGCGAATTGCAGACGACGCCTTCGACGCACTCGCGCATCTCCAGACGCACAAGGTCGTCCACCGGAATCTTTCACCGTCGAACATCCTTGTTGGCACCGACGGGCATATCCGCCTCACCGGCTTTGACTTCGCGCGGCCGGGAACCGATCACAGCCAGACCATCGCACAGGAGATCGTCGACGACCTCGAGCCCCCATACATGGCGCCCGAGATTCACGGCGACCCCGGGGCGGCATCACCCTCCTCCGACATCTTCAGCGTCGGTCTCGTGCTCTACGAACTGTTTACGGGCGAGCGCCCCTTCAAGACACCGACGGAGCTGTTCGAGCAGAAGTCCGTGTTCGCCGTGAAGCCCAGCACGCTCCGACCCGAGATTCCCAAGGCCATCGACGACTGGCTCCAAGCAATCTGCACCTTCGAGCCCGACAAGCGTCCGTCCCCTGCGTGGGCGTTGACCGAGTTGAAGACCCTTCTCGATCCGGGTGCCGCGTCCGCGTCGGATGAAGGTGAGCCGCCGACGACGGCGGGGTCTTCGGCGCCGCAGCTCGACTACGCGAATCTGGCGGCGCAGACGCAGCTCACGCCGAAATACATTGTCGAGAAGCGCCTGGGCAAGCCAGGCGCATTCGGCGTCGCATACAAGGTCATCGACACCCTCGGCGACGTCTCGCGCGCGATCAAGCTCGTGCTGCACGACCGCGTCTCGCCAGTCATCCGACTCAAGAGGGAGTACAAGACGCTCCTACAGATCCCTGATCACCCGAACGTCGTGCGGGTGATCGACGCCGACTTCATCCCCAACGGCCCGCCCTATATGGTCTTCGAGTTCATCGAAGGCTTCGATGTTGGCGAGATGATCGAAGACAACGCGCTCACACGCGAGGATGCCCTCGAGCTCGGACGCCACGTCATCTCAGGTCTCGTGCACCTTCACGCGCATGGTGTCTCCCATTGCGACATCAAGCCTCGCAATCTGCTTTGGACCGACCGAGGGACGAAGATCATCGACTTCAACGTCTCGGTGTCCAGCAAGGACGAGGAGCGGCGTGGCGGAGGCTCGCGTCGCTACCTCCCGCCGGATCTTGACCTCGAAGGCGTGCCTTCTAACAGCGATCTTGCGGACCGCGACCTCTACGCCCTCGGGGTCACGCTCTACGAGGCAGTGACCGGACGATACCCATGGGACAACGCGCAAGTGCCGCCACCCGGAAAGCCCGCGAGCGATCCACGCGAGTTCTCGAGCCTGAGCGATCTCGCGCCTGAGCTTGTGGACGTGATGCTGAAGGCCATCGCACCCAGGCGCGCGGACCGCTTTGCGACCGCGCGCGAGTTGCAGAGCGCTCTTGCCAACGTGCCTGCTGCGCGTCGCGCGCCGCAGCCGGTCGCACCGGTGCCCCCGTCGTGGGGTCCGCCCAGCAAGGGCGTCAAAGGTGCTTCGGACGGTTCGATCCCGCCGAACACGAATCCGTACATCCGCCACCTTCTCACGGTGTACAGCCAGAGCAAGCGAAGCAACGCGGGCACGCGCGGGCTCGATGGGATCAGCGAACAAACCTACGTTGAAACCGCGCTCGACCACGACCTCGTGCCATCCGTGCTCGCAGGCGAGTTCTCGCTCGTCATCATCTCGGGCAACGCTGGGGATGGGAAGACTGCGTTCCTTCAGAAGCTCGAACGTCGCGCCGAGGACGAGCAGGCTATCGTCAGCCATGCGCGGCCGAACGGCGCGCGCTTCGATCTGCGCGGGCGCACCTTCCTGTCAAACTATGACGGCAGCCAGGACGAAGGCGACCAGGAGAACGACGACGTCCTTCGGGCGTTCCTGGCGCCTTTCAAGGGCAAAGACACCGGCGTATGGAGCAGAGCGAAGGAGACGCGTCTCATCGCCATCAACGAGGGCCGCCTTGTGGACTTCCTCGCGGCGAACCGCGCCGATTTCACAGCGCTCGCCATGCTCGTGAGGGACGGACTCCGCACCGGTGAACCCGCCGAGGGCGTCGCCGTCGTGAACCTCAACCTGCGAAGTGTCGTCACCGATCGGCAGGGCTTTGATGGCTCGATCCTCGAGCGGCTGGTGCGGCGCATGACGCACGAGAAGTTCTGGGAGCCGTGCGACGGCTGCGACCTGAAAGACCGCTGCTACGCGCTCCACAACGCGCAGACCATCCAGGACCCGACGGCGGGCCCACACGTCATCGAGCGGCTCAAGCGCCTGTACGCAGTCACACACCTTCGTGGGCGCCTGCACATCACGTTGCGCGATCTGCGTTCGGCGCTCGCATACATGGTCGTCGGCACGCGTGACTGCGGAGAGATCCACGAGCTGTATCGGACGGGTCAGCGCAACGAGATCGTGCAGGCATACTACTTCAACAGTTGGAAGGGAGGCGACGCGCCCAACGCGGACCGCCTCCTCACGCTGCTCTCCGAGGTCGACGTCGCCGAGGCGACCGATCCGCGCCTGGATCGTGCGCTCGACTTCGTCTCGCCCACGGAGGACCGCGCGCTGTTCCGATTCGAACAACGCGGCAACTACGATCGCGCGATTCTCCGTAGCCTCCATGACGAGCTCCCGCGCGACGTCTCCGGCAGCGCGAGCCCCCCTCGCGTGTCGGCCCATCGGCACTTCATCGCGATGGCGCGGCGGCGCGCTTACTTCGAGCGTCGCGACACGGGTTGGCGGACGATGTTGCCGTACAAGACTGCCGACGATCTGCTGTCCGTCGTGTGTGGCGACCGTCCGACCGAGGGCCTGCTCAAGTCGCTGCTGATTGCCATCAACCGCGGCGAAGGAATCACACGGCCTGAGCGCATTGGCAACCACCTCGCGCTCGAGGTGCGGCGCGTGGAGCATGGCAGCGTTCGCTCGTATCGTATTTACCCTCGCGAACACTTCGCGCTGTTGCTCAACGACCAGGCCACGCGCTCGCGGTTCGTTGAGCATATGCCGACGGGCCTCGTGCTCCGATACCAGGACAAGGCCGGACTTGTCGCCGATCTGATCGTCTCGCTCGACGTCTACGAGATGCTGCAGCGCCTGAACGAGGGTTACCGACCGAGCGTCGAGGAGGAACAGGGCTACTACCTGAGCCTCGCCGTCTTCAAGAACCTGCTCGGTTCGGCGCCTTATCAGGAGGTGCTCCTCAGCACATCGGGCCATGACTTCTACCGCGTCGCACGGCACGCCGACGGCCGCCTCGAGATGACGCGCGCACAGGAGGGAGCGGTCTGATGTCTTTGTCGAAGCGCGATCGAGAGTTCCGGCTGCCGAAGATCAGCTACCTCGACTTCAAACATCTCGAGATGGACCGCGTGCTCACCGGGTTCTTCGCGCGACTGGCGCACAATGGCTTCCCGAGCCGCTTGCGGCGCAAGGCGGAGCTGTCCGTCGAGAGCTTCGTCGAGGAGTTCATGGAGCACCCGGAATGGTTCACCGGGTTCCAGGCGCACCGCGATGTCCTCGTACGCTGGGTGGAGACGCACCTTCTCGACGTCGTGAACCGAGGGAAGGCGAGCCAGGCGGTGGCCGCTCCGAGGCCGCTGCATGGCTTCACATACCTCTTCCGCAACCCGAGGCACTCGCGCGACTACGGCGCCGCGCAGCACCTCTACGAGATGCTCTACGGCGCGCGGAACGGCGCAGGCCAGAAGGCCATCGAGCACCTCAACCACTTCTTCTTCCAGGGGCACGACAAGGTCACCGGCAAGGCTGACGCCTCGACCGTGCTCGATGTCGAGACGCAAGCCTTGTTACGGTTGCTCGAGCAAGTGGACGACGCTCCGGATACGAAGTCGGGCCGGGAAAGCTTCGCCCCGCTCTGCGTGGGCGCGGCGGACCTTTTCGCTGACGACATCCAACGACTGCTATTCTACCAGCACTTCATCCCCCGCTCGGTGATGGTGGACTACCTGAAGGTCCTCATCGCCTTCCACCTCGGGCTCTATCACCTGCGGCTGCTCAAGCTCTTGCCGGCGCTGGTGCGCCGCAAGGGCGCCGACCCGACGTGCGCGACGAGCGCATGCCCAGTGAACCCGAAGAGCCCCGACAACCCCTTCGGGGACTGCCCGTACCGCGTCGGCTTGCTCGTCGACGTCGCGGGCCGGCCGGGCACACCGATGGCGGCTCTCGCCGAGCGCAGCGCCGACACACACTATCGGCGAATTCCGACCTTCGTGCGCGCCTACATCGCTACGAAAAAGCTCGACGAGTTCGCGACCGACCTCGTTCGTCGCGCGAAGCTGGCGAAACCGGCGAGCGGCGAGTTCTCGGTGGGCGAGGTGCTTCAGCTCCTCGACGCGCCGCTGAAGGCCGAGCGGGAGAAATTCTTCGGCCAGCGAGTCTCTAGCCTCGTGGAGGAGACGTCAGGCGCGAAGGACGCCGAGCTCGATCCCGAGCTAAAGGCGGTCACGGAGATGGGGCTGCCGGACTTCGAGACCTACATCGAGATGATCGTTGCACTGCGCGGGCGGTTCCATCGCCAGTACATCGTCGAGTGTCTCGACTCGCTTCTCCTCAAGAACAGGCCCGGCGCCGCCCTTGCGCAGGGGAGGACGAAGAACGCGCCCCGCCGTTTTGTCCTCGACAGCCGGCTTCTCGAAGTTCTCCTCCAGATCGCCGTTCTGAAGCCTGGCGGCGCTGCCGGATTCTACACGGGCGAGCTACGCGTCGACGAGCTTCTCGTCTTCCTGCGCGAGCGCTACGGCATCTTCATCGACCAATTGCCGCGAGGGGATGGCTTCGCGACGCCGAGCATCGACGACCGCCGCGCGCTTCGTGACAACGTTCGGGCGTTCATCGGGCGGCTTCGTGAGGTTGGCTTCTACCGCGACCTCTCCGACGCATACGTCACTCAGACCATCACGCCGAGGTATCGCATCGCTGCGGATGACACGGCTGCGGGAGAGCAGCCATGACCGCAGGGTTCCAAGAGTTGTCACCGACGCAGCTCACGAACGAGCTCGAAAACGTCGCCGTGCCATTGCTCGTCGAGCAACTTCGCTCACGGATGGCCGGCCACTGCATGCGCGTGAGCGACCTCGACGCCGAGCTGATGATTCGGCTCTGCGCTCGCCTCCGAGCCGAGCTTCCGAACACGACGGTCGTCGTGCTCACGGATGGGAAGCTCTCCATCCCGTCTGAGCTTGCGGTGTCGAGTACGAAGCTCGTCGAGTTGCGCAACCCGCACGCCGACGGCACGCAGCGCCAACCGCTCCTGGTGTTCGTCCCAGGCGAAGTGCGCGCCTCGGCGGAGGACTCCTTCGGCGTCGCTACGTTCGAAGAGGTCTCTGTGACAGGGCTCTACGAAGCGTTGATTCAGCGCCTTGTCGGCGAGGTCCCGCCGGTTCTGCGCGGCTCCATCCAGGAATCGCTACGTCGGCTCCGTGACTCCGAGCGCCCATGGACCTTCGCGGACGCGCTCTCGACCTCTCGCTTCCTCCTCACCGCGAAGGTAAACGGCAACGACGCTGAGGCACTGGGGGCTTCACTCTACGAGGTGGGGCTCGTCCCGGACTTCGAGTGGCTTGCGCAGCCGGAGAAGGCGCCGATGCGTATGCTGCGCAACCGCGAGTGCGTGGAGAAGGTCACGTGGTCGACGCGCTCCGAGCGTGGCCGTGTCGGAGAGCTGGGGCTCGTGAAGCGCGCCTTCCGCAACAGCCTCGGCAACTTCCTCGCTGAGGTGGGAACCGGTGACCCGCGTCAGTGGGGGCGTCGGATTGTCGTTGACCGCGCCCTGTGGCCTCTCGGTTTCAACAAATGGGAGTTCGAAGACGGCGGGGTTCAACCGGAGGCGGTCTTCGTTGGCGACCTTCAGACGGATCTGCCGACCGTCGCGGACGACGAGACGAAGGACCCGCTCGCACAACTAATTGGCCAACACGTTCTGCCGCTCAGCAGCTTGAGAAGGTTCAACGTCACCTTCAACGTCGAGCCGCACCCGGCGAAGGTGCAGGGCCTCTCGAAGTTTGTCGCGCAGGTCATCTCGAAGGAGCATGGCCCCATTGGCCTCGCCCGCAGCAAGGCCGTCTGGAAGACCGCGACGGACAAGGCCACGGTCTCCTTCTCCGCGTTGAACAAGATCGACTGGGAAGAAGGTTGGCACTTTGTCCGCGTGCTCCCACAGACGGAGAGCGGAGACCTGATCCCGCTTGTCGATGCCAGCGGCCACGCCGTGGCATGGGGTGCGGACGCCGATGCTGAGCAGCCGCGGCCAAACGAGAGCGACCTCTTCTACGTCCTACCAGACGCCGAGATGGAGATCGAACCTGTACAGCGCGCTGTGCCTCGCGAGGCGAGCGCGCTCCACGCCCTCTTCCGCGCCCAGCTCGCCGCCATTCTCGATAACCGAGATCCGTCGAGCGTCGTCTTTGCGCATGCCGCGTGGGCTGCAAAGGCGAAAGGGGGCGCCGCCGGCTCTGAGATGCTCGAAGTAAAGCTCGGACGCGATGGCTCCGTGCACGTTCTAGTCTCTCGGGCACTGAAGAACATCGAGCAGAAGATCCTCGCTGCGCCAGATGGTCCGATCAGTTGGCGCATTCCGCTAAGTCTCGGCGTCCCTGGCACGAGCACAGGCGAAGTCAACGGTTGGCCGCAGGGCCCTGCAGGGGATCGCTTCATCGAAGCGCGAACGCGTTACTTTGAAGCGGTGCGCGGCGGCACGTCCGAGCTCATTACACAGGGATTCGACGCTGCCGCACACGCCGAGCTCGCGAGCGACTATGCGGAGACGTACCTTGAGTTGCTCGCCGACCTCTCGCGTCGGGCGCAGGCGACCGCAAAGAGCGATTCTCAGCGGGCCTTTGCCGACCTGCGCAAGGTGCTCGCCCTCGATTCAGTGCTCCTCGCCATTGTCGACTACCGCGGTCGCCGCCGTGACGCGGTGTTGGTCGCCCCGACGCACCCGCTCCGAGCACTCTGGTTTGCCGCTTGGGCGAAGCTCGGCGAGCGCTGGGTGGCCGCGGCGAAGGCTGCGCCCCGCGAGTACGTGGTGCCCACGCGCGAAGCGCTCTTGCGGCTTCTGTCGCCGACGAGCTTCCCACCGGTCTTGTCGACGGAGGCTGGCCACGTACTCACTGCCGTCGACGGCATCAACCAGTTCTGGACGCTCTTTGCTCCGTCGAACGAGGAAGATCCGCGCGGCCTCGTGGGCGAGGCGTGCAGCGCGCTTGGCCTGCCCGAGCCCGCCATCGGTGGAGCCTTGATCGACGGCGAGTATCTCGCGTCGCGCGTTCGCCGCTACCTGGTTCAGCACCCATACGTTCGGACGCTGATGATCAACGCGTTCAACCCGGGGCGTGCGGGAGTTCTCGGCGACATGCTTCTCAAGCTGCAGAAGGAGCCAGCGTTCGCCGACCTCCGCTACGATGTCCGGCTGTTTGTGCCCGATCCCGATGCACCCGGCGTGGGCGAAGAGATCGGTGCGCTGCTCACGACAGACGGCGGCACGGCTGCGCGCGAAGCGGACGCATTCTCCATCCCGGCAGCGTCACACCTTCATCCGAAGCTGCGGTTCGCGGTTCGTGCCACTAAGGACTTCCGTGCGAGCCCCGAGACACACACTGCGCACCTATCGTTGCTCTTCGACGTGTTTCCGGCCGAGGAAGTGGCCGCACGTAGGGCCGACCCTCGCCACGCCACCGCCTTCGTTCACGGCCTCGTCCAGGAGTTCGCGACTGAATACAGCGAGGACGAGACGACCGTAGCGTGGCGGCGCATCCCACGTCACGGCACAGCCCAGCCAATCGAGGGCGCCGAAGAGTTGTCAGATCTCCTCGGCAGCCTCGCCGCCGCGATGTCAAGCGCGACGGCCACCATCGCTACCGGCCAGAGCGGCGTCGACCTACGCCCCGTAGTGAGCCTTGTGCTTGGCCCCGACGATCGGGCGCTCCTCCACCAGGTCCACGAGGTGAGTGACTGGGTGTTCACGCTCGATCGGAACCTCGGAATCGAGTTCTTCGACCACGGCGGCCATGCTACGCGCCCCGACTACCTCATCGATCACTCGCCCGACATGGCGAGCACGCTGGGCCACCGGCTGGTCATCACTTCGCGGTCGCTCGCTGAACTCGAAGCGCTTCTCCGGCCAGTGCTCGAGCAGTACGGTCTCCCCGCGGAGGGCCGGCATGTGGTTGTTCTTCTCGACCAGCTCCGATCGCTTTCCGGTCGGCTTGCGCTGAAACTCATCTCGTCGCCGTCGCAGCGTGCAGAAGCCCTCGGCCTTGCGCTCTCGCGTCTCTACCTGGAACACCAGGGCGTCTTCGAGAACCAGGTCGTCGTGCCGCTCGACGCACACCTCGACCTCTATCGCGTGCTGAAGGCGCAGGCCGACGAGCTGGGCGACGAGGTCAGCTTCAAGCGCACGGATCTCGGGCTCTTCGACCTCGACATCACTCAGCGCACCATCACGTGCCGCCTCGTCGAGGTGAAGTGCTACTCGGGTGTCGGCGACCTCGCTCAGTACAACGCACTCAAGTCGAGCATCGCCGAGCAGATCACCCAGAGCGAGCAGGTGCTTGCGCACCACTTCGACCCACGGCGCGCGCCACAGGATCGCCCCGACCGTGCGTTCAAGACGCGCGAGTTCGCGCTGCTCCTCGAGTTCTATCTGGAGCGCGCCGAACGCTACGGCGCCATCAGCCGTGAAGCGGCGGACGAGGCACGCTACTTCGTCCACACGCTCGACGACGGGTACCAGCTCGCTTTCACGCGCAGCGCGCTCATCTTCGACTTCGCCAAGCCCGGAACCGAGCCGCCCGAGAACGAAAGCGGCATCGAGTACCATCGTGTTGGCGTCGACCTCATTCGTCAGCTCGTGGAAGCTGCCGCGCCGAGCTCGGAGTCGTCGGCTAGCATCAGCTCAAGTTCCTCGGGCGGTGGTCCCGGCGGTGGTGTACGCCCGCGAGGCGTTAGCGAGGTGCGCCGGCGCCGCGAGCGGGCGCCGTCGGTGCCCACGCTCGACACGGCAGCCTTTCTTGGCTCACCGCGCGACCGTTCCGTGTCGTGGGAGGACCTACGCGGCCGCCAGAACGGCGTCCCATCGGCTTCGTTCGCGGTGGCAACCGAGCAGCAAGCCGTGCCCACGCTCACCGTGTTGCCTGGAACGGACGCTCAGGCCCCCGAGCCCCCGCCCGCCGGGCTGGCGGCGAAGCAGCCTCCCGAGAACCCGACCCATCGGGAAGCAACACCGCATCCGAGCGGCCAGCCATCAGCGATTCAGACCGTTCCCTACGACATCATGCTTGGCGTCACCGGCGACTCGCCGCAGTACGGGCTCCTCGGAGACGTCTCAGGCCGACGTGTCGCCATCGACCTGAACCAGACGCACACCATCAGCCTCTTCGGCGTCCAGGGCGGTGGCAAGAGCTACACCCTCGGGACAATCGCGGAGATGGCGTCGTTGCCCATTCCAAACATCAACGTCCTCCCGCAGCCGCTCGCGACCGTCATCTTTCACTATAGCCCGACGATGGACTACCGCCCGGAGTTCACGTCGATGGTGGCGCCGAACAGCGAGACCGCTCAGGTGAAGGCGCTCCTGGAGACCTTCGGCGCAGAGCCGCGCGCGCTCGCTGACGTGCTCCTTCTCGCGCCTGCCGACAAGCTTGAGGAACGCAGGCAGGAGTACCCGGGGATCGAGGTGCGTCCGCTGAAGTTCGGCGCCTCTGAACTGCAGACGAGCCACTGGCGTTTCCTCATGGGTGCTGTGGGCAACCAGGCCACGTACATCCGGCAGCTCAATCGCGTGATGAAGGTGCTGCGCGATGACCTCACACTCGAAGGCATCGGTAGGGGCATCGATGCGTCGTCCTTGCCCGATCACGTGAAGGCCCTCGCGAGGATGCGCATCGAGCTCGCAAGCGAGTACATCGACGACTCCGTTCGTCTGAGGGACGAGATCCGCCCGGGCCGTCTCATCATCGTCGACCTGCGCGACGAGTTCATCGAGAAGGACGAAGCGCTCGGCCTCTTCGTCGTGCTCCTCCAGCTCTTCGCGGACGCAAGATACCGCGACGAGAACGGCGCGGATCGCTCGTTCAACAAACTTGTCGTGTTCGACGAAGCCCACAAATACATCGACAGCCCGGACCTCGTCGCTGGCCTCGTCGAGGTCGTTCGCGAAATGCGCCACAAGGGAACGAGCATCATGGTCGCGAGTCAGGACCCGCTGTCGGTGCCCGTCTCGCTCATCGAACTCTCGAGCCAGGTCATTCTCCACAAGTTCAACTCCCCTGCGTGGTTGAAACACATTCAGAAAGCCAACGCCGCACTTGGTGCACTGACGCCCGAGAAGATGGCGAACCTGCGTCCTGGAGAGGCGTTTGTCTGGTCAAGCAAGGCGACCGATGAGGCCTTCACGAAGGGAGCGGTGAGGATCCACTGCCGCCCAAGGGTGACCCACCACGGTGGCGCTACGAAGACCGCGGTGGGGCCATGAGCGCCCACCCACTCGAAGCCAATTTCAAGGAGTGGTCCAAGCCGCCGACGGCGACGGAGGAGCAGCGCTGCACGAACGCCGAGAGTGTGGTGCGCAATGCGATCTGGTCGTATCCGGCGTTCGCGACCAGGAACATCGATGTCTTCCCGCAGGGCTCCTACCGGAATGGCACCAACGTGCGCGCCAACAGCGACGTCGACATCTGCGTGTGCTGCATGGAAGTGTGGTTCAGCGACATTCCCAACGGCTACACGAAGTCCGATTTCGGCCTCGTCGACGCGACCTACACTTACGCCGAATTCAAGAACGACGTTAGGCACGCGCTGGAGGAATATCTCGGGGCGGCCGCGGTTTCGCCCGGCAAGAAGGCCTTCGACCTTCACGCGAACACCTATAGGGTCGACGCTGACGTCGTTGCGACCTTCGAGCACCGCCGCTATCGCGTGCAGGCCGGACAGCATTCGTACACGTCGGGAACCGAGTTTCATCCCGATGGTGGTGGATCGATCGTGAATTGGCCTCACCAGAACTATGAGAACGGCACCTCGAAGAACACCGCGACGGGGACGCGTTTCAAGAAGCTGGTCCGCGTGCTCAAGCGGCTGCGAGACGAGATGGTCGCGGAGGGCAACGCAACTGCGAGGCCGATCCCCTCGTACCTGATCGAGTGTCTCGTCTGGAACGCGCCCAACAGCGCGTTTCGCGACGACCAGTATGCGGAGAACCTTCGGTCGATCCTTCTCCACCTCTACTCGAACACCCAGTCCGACGCAGCGTGCAACGAGTGGGGCGAGGTCAACGAGTTGAAGTACCTCTTCAGGAGTAGCCAGCCCTGGACGAGGGAGGACGTGAAAAACTTCGTCGTCGCGGCGTGGAACCGCGCCGGCTTCAAATGAACGGGGATCGCCATGTTGAGCCGCCTTCACCTGTCCGCTATCCTTCTCGTCGCCTCGGCGATATGGGGAGGCTTACTTCTGTACGATGGCGTCACCATCGAGGGCTCGTGGTTTCATCCATTCTCGGGGGTGGTCGGAGCCCTCGTTCTCTTGCTTGCGGCCTTCGACCTCTGGGCATGGCGCCTCCGGTTCCTTCACGGATGGTTCGTCCCGCGCCCGGACCTGCGAGGCACGTGGCGCGTCGAACTGCAGAGCGATTGGAGAGACCCTGCGACGGACAAGGTCATTGGTCCCATCGTTGCGTACCTCGTGGTTCGGCAGACATTCTCGACGCTTAGCGTTCGCATGCTCACGGCCGAATCGGCGTCTGAGCTCGTCGCTGCCGAGATCAACAAGGCCATCGACGGCACCTACCGGTTCGCGGCGGTCTACCGGAACGAGCCGAAGCTGTCCGTCCGCGAACGCAGCCCAATACACTACGGCGCGATCGTTCTCGACGTGCAGGAAGACCCGGTGAAAGACCTCGCGGGTCACTACTGGACCGACCGTAACTCGCGTGGTGAGCTTCGAACATTGGCGCGGCACCCGTCGATTGCCGGTTCGTTCAAGGAAGCCCAGACCTTACTGCCATCCAGTGCATCTGTGTCTGGTGCAGCAAGCGATGCCTCTGTGAGCAAGGCGGAGGGTCAGGCACAACCGTGAGCGGACAGGAGATCACGCTGTTCATGTGGGGCTACCAGGCGCATTTCCGGTTCCAGTTTGAGCACCTCATGGACTCGGTCATGAAGGAGCTCGCCGTACAGAATGCGGGGGTCAAGTGCCTGCTCGTCGGCGCCAAGGCTCCGGGCGCGAAAGCGGGCCATGACGTCTGTGTGGAGCCTGAAGATGGAGAGTGGCCTGTTGCGCTGTTTGCCGGCCTACCTGCTGCCATCGACGACAACATCAAGACGCACCCGCTCCAAAACATGTTCTACGGCGACGCGCCGAGGATGCAGGACAAGCCGGAGAACATTCGGCGCGACTCGGTACGCAAGGCGGTGCAGGCGGCCCTCCTCCCCTACGACGAGTCACGGAAGGTTCGCTCGTTCGCAGGCGCGCCTGCGCCGGTCGGAGGATACTACGTCGTGCCGGTTCTCCAACTCCCCAACGCCATCTTCGAACGCTTTCGCCCCCTTCGTGAGCCAGTGACCGATGGCCGCTCCACCGGCGTTCCAAGCCTTATTCACGCGACTGTAAATCAAGTGCTCCGCGAAGCTTATGACGAGCTCCTTCGTCCAGATCCCGGGCGCTTCATCAGCGGCAGATCGGCTTCTCCCGACGAGATCGTACGACGAGCGGCATCGCACTTCATGTACACGCCGGGCATCGCGATCGGCGACAAAAGCCTCGGCGGTCCCAACCTCTTCGAGCGGTTCAATCTGATCTCGTCGCTCATGTACGAAGGCGCGGAGGGGACCGGAAGACTGCTGCTGGCAAACCCGGATGGTGGCGCGGTCGACGTAGCACTCGCGCTCGAAGAGCCGGTGCCCTTTCGTGAACCGAGGTGGGCTCGCAAAGTGCTGCAGATGGCGTCCTCGGAAACGGCCTTGATCGCGAACTGCGAAAGCATCCTTGGTCTCGGGAACGCTTCGCAAGGGACCGACCCGTGGGCCACGCAGGACCTCTTCGAGGTCGAGTTCCACGACCACTACCACTGGAGCCTGTCATGCGGTGACGAGGTGCTCCTCGTGAGCAGGTACGGGGTGCCCTCGCTTCCGAACGACAGGTTCCCGAAGGCGAGGCTGATCGACACCTTCCAGCGCCTCTTTCCCGAGGCAACCCCTGAGGATGTCGCCAGCTTCGTGGCGTTGTTCGATGCTGCGGTGGGTCAAAGGCATGGAAGTATGCTGGTCGTTGCGGGTGATGCTGCCGCCGAGGCGGCGCGGTTGAGCGGGCAGGGCACAAAGGTCGTTCCCGCAAAGCTAACGCCGGAACTCTACCGCCGTGTCAGTAACATCGATGGTACCATCATCGTCGACCCGCATTGCGTCTGCCACGCAGTCGGCGTCATCCTTGACGGGCCGGCGAGAGAAGAGTGCACTCCGTCTCGGGGGGCTCGCTACAACTCGGGCATCCGGTACGTTGGCGCGTCGGAGACACCCAGGCTCGCGATCGTGGTGTCGGATGACAGGACGGTGGATGTCATTCCCGTGCTCCGTCCTCGGATTCGTCGAGGCGCGGTTGAGGAACATGTCGCGAAGCTCGAAGTCTCCACGAGGGACAACTATCATCCAGTGATCGCCTGGCTCGACAAGCATCGATTCTATCTCAATGCATCCCAGTGTGTTCGCGTGAACACCGCGCAGACGCGGATCGAAAGTGAGCCGCGGGAGGTCGGTGAAATTCGAATTTTGCGGCCTGAGTTCGAGCCAGACTCTCGATGCACGGCGGACTACTTCAGTCCAGAAGGCAGCGACGGATGACTCTGAACGCGAGGCCGAAGCACGCTGTGCCACAGGCAACAAACGCGATGAAGAAGACGATCGAAGCCATCCTCGAACGCCAACCGACCAGGACCGAGAACCGTTCCGCCTGGGACCACTTCGCACACAGTTGTGCCTACTGCGGATGCGATCTCGCTGCCGACGCGCGAGACTGGCATTGGGACCACATTGATCCCGTTGGCGGCAATCACATCGGCAACCGAGCGCCGGCGTGTGGCCGGTGCAACGGAGATCAGAAACTTGCTCTGAATTGGGAGGAATTCCTAGCGACGAAGGCGGAAGGAGACGCCTACACCGCCCGGCGTGAGCGCATCACAAAGTGGATGGACCAGCATCCACGACCCTCAGCGACCCACTCCCAGTCCGTGGAGAAGATGGTCGAGGAACTCCGTACGCTTGTTGCTCAATTCGGCGCGAAGTGCCGAGACCTGAAGGCCACCATTGCCAGCGAAGATCCCCAAAAGAATAGACCGCGTCGCAGGGCCATGTGAAGGCAGACCGCTCGCATCATGATCCTTGAGGTTCGCAGTCCCCCACGAGGCGCTCCAACGCGAAGCGCTCGTCGGGGTCCTTGTTGGCCGCGAGGACGACGAGCGTGATCGGGTGCACGGCCCCGAACCGAGTCGGATCCCCCTCGCGGAGCATGACCCGCTGGGCCTCCACGAAAAGGGCCTTCGGCACCTCGGCCGAGTCGCCGAGGATCGCGGCGACGGCATCATCCGGGTGCGGCGAGGGCGTGTCGAGGAGCTATAGTCCGACACTGGCACATGGACTTTACCCTCACCACGCGCAGCCCAACTGGCACCACCCACTCGTTCCCGTGTGCGCTCGACGACGCTCGAACGCCGAGAACGTGGAGTTACCACGTCCGAGCCAACGGGAGCTCAGACTTCTACGAGGCACGTTTCGTCGTGGTCGGCGCAGGCGTCGTGCAGCCCGAGATGTTGGCTGCGTGACCGGGTGCCGTAACGATCGGCCACCCTACCTCCCACTGAGCATCGCCAAGACTTTCGCCCGCGTCGTCTCGTCGACCGCGGCCAGCTTCGCCAGCAGATCGTGAGGCAGTGCATGGATGGCCTCCTGCGTCGCTTCCAGCCTCTTGATCTCAGGCGTGATGTGCGTGACTACGAGGTCGGAGAGATACGCACTGCGATCCACGCTGGGTTCGAGAGCGAAGTATCGTGCCAAGAGGTTCTCGGCGGCGGCGCTGAGATTGCCTTGGCGCCTGCCTTCAACCGAAGGTAGCGCGTCAGTTGTCACCCTCTTGTGGCCCTCGCGATTCTTTGCGATGGCCTCCTTCGCCGTTCCGTAGCTGCGAATTGGGTACAGCGTGCCATCGACGACGGCTCGATACGCCTTTCGGTCGCCCAGCATCGTGGACACGACAGGGTAGGCGCCGGAGGTGAGGCCTGACTTCGCACTCGCCTTGAGCGGCTTCTTGCCTTCGACGATGACCTTCACCCGGTCAATGGTCGCGGTGTCTCCAGCTTTGTAGTCAGCGCCAGCGATCCTGATGACGGACACGAGTGTCGCGGGCGTCGCTGGAGAGGTGCTTGGAACGCTCTCATCCGTGGACTTTGCCTTCGTCTTTGGCTTCACGGTGTTGCTTATACCGGCGTTGAACCCACGGCTTCAATCCCGATCGCGCCAGATCCCCTTCGTTTGAACGAGGCGCCGCCGGTGCCCTGGCGTCGTGATACCTTCACGCGCGTCGGGCAGGGTCGCTGAAGCAAGGCAACGAAGGCCCTCGCCGCATGGCGTGGTATGGGAGATGGACTACGTGGATCTGATCGACGTCGAACGCATTGTCCGCCGTGGGGCCGCCTCGCTCGC
>VFSW01000328.1_pt1 | contig 67885 bp, 53 predicted proteins | sample 5358111 | NCBI WGS metagenome assembly VFSW01 (sample SAMN11554181, study PRJNA540505) | mine drainage metagenome | isolation source: sediment from site ElyBrook_90M | place: USA: Ely Copper Mine, Vershire, VT | collected 2017
GGTGCCCCTCTCCCGCACTCAGGCACGGCCGGCCGTGCGGGCTTTTCGCGCCAACGGCGGGCCACCCATCCCCCAATCGGGCGGCGCGCGGGGCGAATCGCTCACCGCGCCGCCCGACGCGCTCTCGTCGCCCTGGTGCCGCCTCTATCTGGAAAGCTCCGCGCGCCAGGTCGCGTTTGACGGGCCTGGAGTCGGCGACCGCCGGGGGCTGCCGCTGCGCCTGGCGGTCTTTGGCCCTCCAGCGGCGCTCGCGTCGCTGGCGCGGGCCGTCGCGTCCCCGGCCTTTGAGGTCAGCTTGCTCGATCGCGGCAGCTTTGGCGCCGGCGAGCTGACCGTCCTGCGCCTGGGCGTGTCAAAGGGTGACGCGCTCATCTGGCTGGCACGCTCGCTGGGCATCGATCGCGGCGCGGTGATGGCGATCGGCGACGGGCACAACGACTGCGCGATGTTGCGCGCCGCCGGCCTCGGCGTCGCGATGGGGCACGCCGCCGCCGCCGTGCGCGCCTCGGCGCACGTCGTGACCGCCACCAACGCGCGCGACGGCGCCGCGCAGGCGATCGAGCGCTATGTGCTGGCCGCGCTCGCATGACTAAACGTCCATCAAATTTCGCCGTGGATGACTGCTTTGCCATTGAATCTGGCTGTCGCATGGGATATACTCAAAACAGATTCCACGAGATGAGTGTGGTTGGGCTGAGCGGTGGACGCGAGGCAGTTCCTTTGTGGGGCTGTGGTGGGGATGAGGCAGACAGCGCGTGGAATCGCTTGATGCGCGTTGTGGGATGGCTGGCGGCACATGTGTGGACGTGTGGAGTGGATGGGGTGCCGCCCTGGCCGTCCCTTCGCGCTGTTTGTGACAAAATCGAGAATATGCGCTAGGCAGGCGTTCCATGAGGGATGCGCAAAGTGACGATAACTCTGACCACGCCGGCGATCACGCTCGCGCTCGACGCCGTGCTCTGTGATATGGACGGTCTGCTCATCGACAGCGAAGGCCTCTCGACGGCGGCCTGGCGCGCCACGCTCGCGCCCTTTGGCGTGCGGCTGAGCGACGAGGACATCGCCGCCATGTTTGGGCTGCGCATCGACGAAGATGCCGCCTGGCTCATCGAGCGCTTTGGCATGGCGGCGACGGTCGATGAGCTGGTGCGTGGCAAAAACTCCCATATGCTGGCGCTGGTCCGCACGGCGCTGCGCCCGATGCCCGGCGCACGCGATCTCGTCGCCTGGCTGGCCGCGCATGACGTGCCCCGCGCGCTGGCGACCTCTGGCCTGGCGGAATACGCTCAAGCGTGCCTCGACGCCGTGGGTCTGGCCGGGGCCTTTCCCCTGCGCGTGACGGGCGACATGGTGGCGCGTGGCAAGCCCGCCCCCGACATCTTCGCCCTCGCCGCCGAGCGCCTGGGGTGTGACCCCGCGCGCTGCCTCGTGATCGAGGACGCCCCCCACGGCGTGGCCGCCGCGCTTGCCGCCGGCATGCCCGTCATCGCCGTGCCCAATGCCGGCACCGCCGGCCTCGCTTTCCCTGAGCCGACCGCGCGGGCAACCTCACTCGCCCAGGTGCTGGGCTGGCTCAGCGTGTGATCGCGCCAAGAGCCAACTGCGCGCCACGCGCGATTTAGCATGCGCAAGCGATCGCGGCGAACCCCAGCCTCGACGTAGCATCCTCTGTTCCTCACCTTTTCCCTAACCCCCCGCTCACCTGTGATGGCCCTGTGCGCGTAGGATCCACTTTGGGATGTCCGCGTGATGTTCCTGCCATAGGCTTTATCTCGGAAAGGTCTGATCGAGAGCAGCTTTGGCCTGGCCGGCTCAACGGTCGAGTCGGAGCAAGCCGTGGCTTCAAGAGCATCGGCCTGGGGCTAAAGCAGCCCGCATGCATCAGGAAGGACAGTTATGAACACACTAGTCGCTTATGATTCACAATTTGGGAACACCGAGCGCATCGCCCAGGCCATCGCCGACGCGCTGCGCGCTTTTGGGCCGGCGCGGGCCGTCCGTGTCGATCCGGCGCGTCCTCTCGATTTCCAGGGAGTGGATCTGCTCATTCTGGGATGCCCCACACAGGGATTTCGGCCCACCCTGGCGATGCAATCCTTTCTCGGCAACATCACACCTCAACAGCTTGGAGGCCTGGCTGTCGCTTGCTTAGACACCCGTTTCCGTGGAGGCTTGTGGAAAAGCTCCGCCGCGCCGCGGATGGCCAGGCAGCTACGCTCATTGGGAGTCGAGCCGATCGTCCCGCCGGAGAGCTTCTTCGTGAAGGCCATGAAGAAGGAGGGTCCCCTGCTTGATGGAGAAATGGAGCGAGCCACCACCTGGGCGCGAATGCTTTTCACGAAGGTAGATGCAGCTCAGCCCGCTATGCGATGATAGAAGAACAGAGGCAGCGCGGGCTGCCGCTCGGTGAAAGCAGGGCATCGAAGGAGATTTCGCTATGCAGCAGGCGGCGTATCCCATCCAATTCTCGGTTGACTACCCGGATCGGCCACTCGATCGGCTGACCACGTTCTTCCGGATCTTTGTAGCCCTCCCCATCCTCATCGTGCTGGGGGCCGTAGAGGGGGGAACCTGGCAGTGGACTTCGAGCGGCAGGACCGCGACAGTTGCGGCGGGAGCGGGGGGCTTGCTGTTCTTCGGTCCACTGCTGATGATCCTCTTCCAGCGGAAGTATCCCCGGTGGTGGTTCGACTGGAACCTGGAGCTCCAGCGGTTCGGCAACCGGGTGAGCGCCTTCCTGGCCTTGATGGACGATCGCTATCCCTCCACGACCGATCATCAGTCGGTACACCTGGACTACCCCTACCCTGATGCGGCTCAAGACCTCAACCGGTGGCTTCCTCTGGTGAAGTGGTTCCTGGCCATCCCTCACGCCATCGTCCTCGCGTTCCTGGATATCGCGGCGGTCGTGGTCGTGATCATCGCCTGGTTCGCCATCCTCTTCACCGGGCGCTATCCGAGGGGGATGTTCGATTTCATCGAAGGCGTCATCCGCTGGAACAACCGCGTCGTCGCCTACGCCTTCCTCCTGATCACCGATCAGTACCCACCGTTTCGGCTCAGCCCGTGAGGCGTCACGCCACCTGGTCTTTGAGATCGCCCCAAATCAAGCGCCCTTCCCCGCGAGCGCCAAAGGAGCATTGCCATGAAAACGTCCACTGTACTATCCCCGCCCGCAAGCTATCAGCGCGTGGATGAGTCTCGCGCCGAAGCGACGGACTCCGCCTGGAAGCCACTCTATCGAGCGGGCATGGCGGCTGCCCTGACCATCGTCGTGTTCATTCCAATCCAAATCATCGTTTACGCCCTCAGGCCTCCGCCGAGCACCGTCAGCGGCTGGTTTACGCTCTTTGAGAGCAATAAGCTCCTTGGGCTTCTCGACATGGATCTCTTGCTTATTATTGACCAAGTTCTTACGTGCCTGATCTTGCTCGCTCTTTACATCGCCCTCAGACGAGCCAGCCAATCGCTCATGGCCATCGCTTTGACCTCTGGCCTGATGGGAATAGCAGCCTATCTCGCGTCGAGCACGGCCTTCAATATGCTTTCCCTCAGCGATCAATACGCGGCGGCGACAACCGATGCGCAGAGAACCGTGCTCTTGGGGGCGGGACAGGCGACGCTCGCGACCTGGCAGGGCACTGCTTTCGACGTGGGGTACGTCCTCGGTGGCGTTGCTCTGCTCATCATCTCGGTGGTCATGCTACAGACTACGCTCTTCAGCAAAGTGACCGCTTTTGTGGGAATCTTGGTGAGTGTCATGATGTTGCTACCGCCTACAGCGGGGACGATTGGCCTCTTTTTCGCGCTTGGCTCTCTCCTGCCTTTGGAGATATGGCTGATCCTGGTTGCCCGACGGCTCTTCCAGCTCGGGCAGGGCGGCGCGTGATCGCGCCGAGAGCCAGCCGATCGCGACCAGACACGCGCCGGTCCTCTCCGAAGGCACGGTCCGCGACTACCTCTCGGTGGCCATCCAAAAGCTGGGGGCGCGCAACCGCATCGAGGCGGCGCGCATCGCCGAGCAAAGGGGCTGGCTGTGACTTTGGGAAATCCGCTCCACATCTGGTATGCTTCCATCGACATCTTGAAAATCGGACTCCGGATCGTCAGGACACCCGCCAGCTTCCCGAAAGTGAAAGGTGCTCATGTCCGCGCACAAAATGCATGGTGACGAGGTGGATACCGACCCCTCTCTCGTGAGCCGGTTGCTCGCGGCGCAGTTTCCGCAGTGGGCGGATCTCCCCATCACGCCGGTCCGCTCCGCTGGGACCAACAACGCGATCTATCGGCTCGGCGAGGACATGGCCGCGCGGCTCCCCCGCATCGCCTGGGCCACCGGGCAGGTGGACAAAGAGCACCTGTGGCTGCCGCGACTGGCCCCGTTTCTCCCGCTTGCCATCCCTGTTCCGCTCGCGAAGGGGGGGCCGGGCGAGGGCTATCCCTGGGACTGGTCCGTCTACCGGTGGCTTGAAGGCGAGACCGCGACCATCGAGCGCATCGCCGATCCAGCCCAGGTGGCGCGTGATCTGGCACGCTTCATCACCGCCCTGCGGCGGATCGATCCTGTGGACTGGCCGTCCCCTGGGCCGCCCAACTCCTCGCGCGGTGTGCCGCTGACAAAGCGAGACGCTGAAACCCGCGCCGCTATCGCCGCCCTGGACGGCATGCTCGATGCCAGCGCCGTGACCGAGGCGTGGGACGCAGCCATTCAGGCGCCAGGCTGGCACGACTTGCCCGTTTGGGTTCATGGGGACCTGTTACCAGGGAACCTACTGGTTCAGCAGGGCCAACTCAGCGCCGTCATCGACTTTGGGTGTCTAGGCGTGGGCGATCCCGCCTGCGATATGATGGTCGCCTGGACGCTGCTCTCAGCCCAAACCCGCAACGTTTTTCGCGCCGCGCTCCAGGTCGATGACGCGACGTGGGCGCGAGGGCGCGGCTGGGCGCTGTCCTTTGGGCTAATCGCCCTTCCCTATTATCAGATCACCAATCCTGTCCTCGCCGGCATCGCTCGACGCGCCATCGATGAAGTCCTTGCCGATCAGCCGCACGCCTCATGACGCGGTGGGCGGCATCGCCCTTGAGGATCGCGCGAGCATTCGCGAGCGGCTCACGGCGAGAAAGCGCCAGAAGAGAGTGCCGAAGAATTGGGCGTTTGATGAATTGCGCCAGCTCACTGCTCACATCGCGCGATCCCCCACTGGCCTACATCTCCTATATCGCTGGCCAGGCGTCGTGGTATGCGTATAATAAAAGCAATCTGGAACAGGTGATCGGCGCAAGAGCCGGAAGGGCGAGGAACAACCCATGCGCGATCTCTCGCGGCGCGACGACCCGGCGCGGCTAGACGCCGCCCCCATCGGCGTCATCGTCAATTCGGATTCGCACGTGCTCTATTGGTGCCAGATCTCTGGCGCGCACGAGGTAGCGCAGCCGCCGGTCCCCGACGATTACGCCTTTGGCCGCTTCGTGCGGGCGCCCCTGCCGTCCCCGGTCGCGTCGGGAGCGCCGGTCGCGCCGGGAGCGCCGCGCATGCTGGTTGGCGTCCTCTGCGACACCGTGCTGGTGAATCCCGATTTTGGCACGATGGGGCCGCGCCTGTCGGCGAGCGACGAGCAGCGCGCCGTTTTTTCGCCCGATTACCTGACCGAGCGCGCGACCCTCGTGCAATTGCTGGCGCTGGGCACGACGGATCTCGACGGATCGCGTCCCAAGCACGGCGTGCCGCCGCTCGCGCTCGAGCTGGGCGCCGCCGTCACGCCGCTCGACGCCACCGCAATGCGCGCGTTTCACCTTTTCGCCGACGGCGGCCCGCCGGGGGGCGCCGAGCCGTATCTGCACATGGGCTATCTGCCCCAGCTCATCGGCCAGCCAGCGGGCCTCTTGCCCCAGGCCGCCCGCAGGATCTTGGAGCAGCTCGACGCGCTCTTTCCCGATCACCGGCGGCTGCTCTCGATTCTCAAGCGCAATCTGGAATGGAAGCTCTCGGTCAAGACGGCGGGATGAGCAGCAGGGGGTGCCAGGGGGCAGCATGCCCCGCAGTGGTCGCACCACCCTGCCGAGGCGCGGAGTGTCCCCGCAAAAATTCTTTATCTCCCCTTTCCTTTCTCGCGGTGAGATCGGCGGATTGGGCGGAAGGACGATAGGCGATGAAAGCAGAGCAAGCGGCACCCGTCGGCGTCACCAAAGGGCCGGGCGAGACGCCTCACGAATACACCTTCATCTCGCGCGACAGCGACCACATCCTCAAGACCGGTGAATACGTGTGGTACGCGCTCGACGACGGCGCGACGCCGCGCACAGTGTTGGGGCGCATCACCGAGCGCCACGCCGTGCAGCAATATCCTGACACCTTTCTCGCCGAGCCGCTGGTGCCGCCCGCGACGGTCGCCGCGCTGGTGGGCTTTGACGACGCCGCTAACGATCTCTTCGAGCTGACCGTCAGCATCATGGGCTATTACGACGACGCATTCGGCGCTTTCATCAATCCGTGGATTCCGCCGCAGTCGGGCCGCCCTATCTTTCTGGCCAGCGACGCGCTTTTGGCCGCCGTGCTCAGCAAGCGGCTGATCGGCGCGCAGGGCAGCGCTCACATCGGCGATCTGCTTACGCGCGAGCCGGGATCCGTGCCCATCGTCATCGACGTGAAAGAGCTGGTCAGCACGCACCTCGCCATCATCGCCAGCACGGGGGCCGGCAAGAGCTATCTGGCCGCCGTGCTCATCGAAGAGCTGATGCGCGCCTATAATCGCGCCGCCGTGCTCGTCGTCGATCCGCACGGCGAATATGGCACACTCGAGGAGCTGCAAGGCCACGGCGATTTTAGCGCGCCCGCGCAGCCGGGGCTGGCGGCCTATCAGCCCGCCACGAAGATCTATCGCCACGATCAGGTCAAGGTGCGCATCTCGACCCTCGAGCTGGGCGACCTGCGCTATCTGCTCACGGATCTCAGCGAAAAGCAGCACTTCCTCTTGACGCGCGGCTGGCGGCACATGCACAAAAACAAGAGCAGCGCGCACTGGACGGCGCCGGACCTCATCGCGGCGATCAAAGAGAGCGCCGGCGGCGACGGGGACCGCGACGATTCGAGCACCGTCGGCGCGCTGGAATGGAAGATCGAGAGCCGCTTCATTCAGAACGACGTGACATTCGATCCCTCGCGGCATCTGGATCTGCGCGAGCTGTGCCAGCCGGGGCAGTGCACCGTCTTGCAGCTCAACGAGATCGACGACCGCGACCAGCAGGTGATCGTGGCGACAGTGCTGCGCCGGCTTTATAACGCGCGCATGGCGACCGAGCGGGGCAAATCGCACCCCGGCGACGAAGATCACTTGCCTTATCCGGTTTTCGTGCTCATCGAGGAAGCGCACCATTTCGCGCCGGCCGGCGGCGACGTGATCTCGACCGGCATTCTCAAGACGGCGCTGGCCGAGGGGCGCAAGTTTGGCCTGGGGGTGGGCCTCATCAGCCAGCGCCCCGGCAAGCTCGACGCCGACGTGCTCAGCCAGTGCCAGACGCAGTGCATCATGCGCATCGTCAACGAGATCGATCAGCACGCGGTGGCGACCGCCGTCGAGGGCGTAGGTCGCGAATTGCTGCAAAATCTGCCCGCGCTCTCCAAAGGCCAGGTGATCATCGCCGGCAGCGCCGTCAACACTCCCGTGCTCTGTCGCGTGCGCCGTCGCGTCACCTCGCACGGCGGCGAGAGCAAAGACGCGCCCCAGATGTGGCGCGACCATTTCAAAGCCGACTCAGTGGCCGATCGCCGCCGCAACGAAGCGATCTTGCAGTATCCCGACGCGCCCAGCAAGTTTCGCGGCGGGCGGCGGTGAGAGGCCGGCGGCAAGATTGCTAGCGATCTTGCGCGCCTGGGGGCTGTCCGCGGACCGCCGCAAAGCCCACCTTCGTGGGCTAGGACGAGATCTTTCAGGTCGATGCTCTATGGACATGGTACACGATCATTGAGATTGTGGCGTGGAAACCGCTGTGGCTTCAGCCCGAGCGGAGGAAACACCACCCGCCCGCGGGCGGCCCGTCCTTTCTTGCTGCTTGACATCCACGAACGGATGCGCTATCGTGTTTCTGAGAGTTCACGGTTTGTCCGCAAGGCACTCCCACGGGGAGCAACAGTTTGTCGGCGAGGCACTCTCGCTGGATGAAGAATCCACACGGCTGCGGTCAATCAGCCGATGGTCGCGGTCCCTGGATCGTGTGTCGAAAGGGCCAGTGACAAGCCGCTCTGGCTTTAGCCTATGCGGTTGTTGACTAACCACCCGCGCCCAGCTCGATGACCCCGCAGGTGCCGGGAGCGCCGGGGTCGGCGTCGAGCGCGCCGAGCGGACCGCCGCGCCGCTCTTTGGCGCTCCACGAGGTAATGGTGACGGCCACCACCTCGGTGCCAAGCAGCTTGCCCGCGCTCGGCGCGGCATAGTCGCGACCGACCGCGCGCCCGGGGATGTAGCGCGCGATCATGCGCTCGAAAAGCGCGCTTTTTTCCTCCTGATCGTCGATGGGCGCGGCGGTGCCATAGCAGACGACGCAGCGATAATTGACTGAATGCGCGTCCGCCGTGCGCGACATGACCAGCCCATCGACCATCGTCACCGTCACACAGACGGGCGTGCCCGCCGCGAGGGCGCTCAGCGTGTCACCGGCCTTGGCCCCGTGCAGATAGATCCGGTCGGGCGCCTCTGTCTCATAGTGATACGTCAGGGGAATGACCACCGGCAGCCCGTCGCGCACATAGCCGACGTGCGCCACCAGCCCCGCCGCCAAAATCCGCGCCGCTTCATCGGGCACCGCCCGCTCAGGATGTCGCTTGATGGGGACTGTTCGCATGGTATGCTCTTCGCTCCTTTCTCGCCTGGCTCCCTTCGAGTATGCCCGACATATGGTATAGTGACAAGTGCCATTTCATGCGAGATCGCTAGATCCATTTCGACGGGTTAAGGCCAAGATCATGCGTCAGGGCACGGCGGCGCTGTCATTGCCGCACATCACACTCGACACGACGGCGGCGCGCCCGCTGTATCGCCAGATCTATGACGCGCTGGCGGGGGCCATTCTGGGGGGGCAGCTCGCGCCGGGCACGCGCCTGCCCGCGACGCGCGCGCTGGCGGCTGAGCTAGGCGTGGCGCGCAACACAGTGATCAATGCCTATGACCAACTCGTCGCCGAGGGGTACCTGGTGAGCGGCATCGGCTCTGGCACCGTCGTGGCTCGCGACCTGCCCGACGATCCGCCGCGCCCGCCCGCGGAGGTCGCTTTGCCTGCGCCGGGTGGGTCCGCCGCTCGCGCGCTCTCGCGGCGCGGCGCGCTCATGGCCGCCGCCACGGCCAGCGTGCGGCTGGCGTCGGGGGCGCCGCGCCCGTTTCGCACGGGCAGTGGAGCGTTTGACGCTTTTCCCTTTGACGTGTGGGGGCGCATCGTCGCGCGCGTCAACCAGTCGCCGCCACGCGCCGCGCTGGGCTATGGCGACCCCGCCGGGTATCGCCCGTTGCGCGAGGCCGTCGCCGCCTATCTGTGCGCCGCTCGCGCGCTGCGCTGCGACGCTGAGCAGGTGATCGTCGTCGCGGGCGCGCAACAGGGGATCGATCTGGTCGCGCGCGTGCTGCTCGACCCCGGCGACCCTGTGTGGATGGAGGATCCCGCCTATCCGGGGGCGCACGGCGCGCTGGTGGGCGCGGGGGCGCGCATCGTGCCCGTGCCGCTCGACGACGAGGGACTCGATCTCGCCGCCGCCGAGGTGGCTGAGCCACGCGCGCGGATGGCGTATGTCACGCCGTCGCGTCACTTTCCGCTGGGCGTGACGATGAGCCTGCGCCGCCGGCTCGACCTGCTCGACTGGGCCAGCCGCGCCGGCGCGTGGATCGTCGAAGACGATTATGACAGCGAATATCGCTATATGGGGCGCCCGCTGGCCGCCATGCAGGGACTCGACCGCGACGGGCGCGTGCTCTATCTGGGCACGCTGAGCAAGGTGCTCTTTCCGGCGCTGCGGCTGGGCTATCTGGTCGTGCCCAGCGATCTCGTCGCGCCGTTGCGGTCGGCGCTGGCGCTCATGTGCCGGTATACGCCGGTGATCCCCCAGATCGCCCTGACGCACTTCATCACCGAGGGGCATTTCAGCCGGCACATCCGGCGCATGCGCGCGCTCTACGCCACCCGCCAGGCGGCGCTGGTCGCGGCGGCGCGCGCGAGTCTGGCGGGACTGCTTGACGTGCCGCCCGCGGCGGCTGGCATGCACCTCGTCGGCTGGCTGCCACAGGGCAGCGACGATCGGGCCGTGTCGCGCGATTTGCTCGCCGCCGGTGTCGAGGCGTCGCCATTGAGCGCCTTTTGCCTCGCGGCGACGCCGCCACCAGCGCTGGTGCTGGGCTATGCCGGCTATGGCGAGGAAAAGATGGGTGCGGCGGTGCGGCGCATGGCGACGGTGCTGGGTTGAGATGAGAGAGCGGGTGCGTGTCATAATTTTGCGGGCAAGAGGGTGCCAGCGGCAAGAGTGCGAGCGATCGCGCGCGACCGAGCGCCGGCGGTTGAAACCTCTCTTTCCCCACATCTTGACTCGCTCTTGCCTGTCCGCAACATGTGGAGTAGACTGCCCATATCTTCACTGGCCGTTCCTCTCGGACCACAGAAAGGGGTCACACCTGATGAATCCTCCCACCAGCCGCATCTTCATCTCGTATCGACACGCCGACACAGGGTCGATCGCCCAGCGCATCAAAGAGAAACTGATCAGTCATTTCGGCGCGGACATGGTCTATCTGGATGTCGAGATTATTCCGCCGGGCATACGATTTGACGAGCATATCAAAGAGCACGTCGCGATCGCCCCGGTCTTTTTAGAGCTGATCGGCCCCGCCTGGGCGGCCCAGGAAGACGAGCAGGGCAACAAGCGGCTCTTTGATCGCAGCGATACACTGCGCAACGAGATTTTGAGCGCGCTCACACTCAAGCTTGCGATCATCCCGGTCTTCATCGACACAAGTGTACCGGATTCCAGAGTGCTGCCCGAGCGCTTGAGGCCATTGCTCAAATATGATGGGGTATTCATCCATTCCGATCAATTCGACACGGGTATGGCCACGCTTATCGCGGCGATCGAGCACTGGCTTCCCGCCGAGCATAAGGACGGATTTCACTATCGCGGAGTGAATGACGCCAGAGTGCTCGTGCAATCAACGCACCACATCGCCGCCGAGGCGTTTCTCATGGGGAGCGACACGGGCGAGGGACCGGCGCATCAGGTCGCGCTGCCGGACTTCTATCTGGCGCGCTATCCCGTGACGGTCCAAGAGTATGCGCAATTCCTGGCGGCGACTCATCATGCCGAGCCTTCCGCCAACGGCGGCGTCTGGTGGGCGACGCAAAACAAGCCTGAGCGCCAGCGCCACCCCGTCGTGAACGTCACCTGGCACGACGCCGTCGCCTATGCCGCCTGGCTGGCCCAGATGACCGGCCAGCAATGGCGGCTGCCCTCTGAGGCTGAGTGGGAAAAAGCCGCGCGCGGCACGGATGGACGAACGTACCCCTGGGGCAATGACTGGAATCCCGCGAAAGCGAACACGGTGGAAAGCGGCAAGAACACGACCACGAAAGTCACGGCGCACCCCACCGGCAGAAGCCCCTATGGCCTCGATGACATGGCTGGCAACGTCTGGGAGTGGACGGCCAGCCTGAGCCGACCGTATACCGACGACGCCCACACCAAAAGCGGCGATCTTACCGCCGCCGGCCAGCGCATTCGCCGGGGCGGGTCGTGGCAAGAAGACCACACTTTTGCCACGACAACGAGGCGCCTCGCGAGCGATCCGGGGCTGAGTGCGCCAACCATCGGCTTCCGCCTGGCACTGGGCTGAACAGTCTTCTGCTTCCAGGCGGTCCATTGGGGCTATTGCTCAGGTACTTTCGGATGTTTTCTTTGTGATCGTCTTGTGCTCTTGTTACAGTGTCGGCAACAGGCCAGCTCACACAAGAGCGCCATCAGCAGCCGCTGAGGAGGCTTTGCGATGCAGCCAAACGACCAATGGGCACAACTCTTTGACAAGCCGAATCCAGGCGCTATCCACGAATTGAGTAGTCAGAATTTCACCGCGTTCATTGCCTATGTCTTTGGGCGAGCAGGGTATGAGGTCGTGCCTCACTCTGGCGCAGGTGCTTCCCTGGAGCTGAAATTCGGGGGCGTGACTCAGGCATTTGTCGCCACATCCGCTGGTGTCGAGCATGTGGGCGCACACAACGTTTTGGCGTTTAATGGTATGCCTGGTAAATTTGACGCGAAGCTCTATTACGTTTCTAGCGGAGATTTTGCGGGTCCGGCTATCAGCGCGGCGAAGGAGATGGAAAACCTTCTGCTGATCAATTCTGCCACTCTCGATCGCTACATCAATTATGTGCGCGGCACGCGCCATCCAAAGGCCAGAGGCGTGCCTATCAGTCCCACCCAGCTCTTTGGGCGCGAGCCGACGAAACGACCTTTGTCGCAAACGAAAGTCATTGTTCTGGCAAACAACAAAGGAGGCGTCTGCAAGACGACCTCATCATTGGCTATTGCGCTCATTCTGGCCACCGAAAAGCACAAAAAAGTGCTGCTGGTCGATGTCGATGATCAGGCCAACCTGACCCAGGCGGCGTTCGGCAAAGTGCGATTCGAGACGCCGAATATCTCCGATTACTTCGTGCAGGCCGCGCCGCTTGGCCAGCTCATTCAATCCACCCGATTCGCTAATTTGTGGATCATTCCTTCACATCCCGATTTGCGGCTGACTTTCTCGCTCAATGTCGATTGGACGCAGACCGAGAAAGAGTTCATCTACGCCCTACATCACGAGACGATCAGGCCTCCTGGCGCGATCGGTGATTTCGACTGGATCATCATCGACACGCCGCCGTCGCTGTCACTCTATACCCGTGCGGCGTTGCTGGCGGCTCATCGCGTGCTGGTGCCGTTCACGCCGTCGGTGCTCGATCAGATTGGATTGCAAAACGTCATTGAAACGTTGAACGACGTCAGCGGCATAGCCAGCGCGGGACACCAGACAAGCTTACTCGGTTGTTTCGCAACCAGATGGAAACGGACAGCTGCTGCGAAGGAAGATTACGAACGTATGCGCGCGGTTATTCAACAAAAGCAAATCAATCTGCTCGAGGCAGAAATCGCGGAGGACGCCAACAATACACGCAAGCTCATTCTCTACGAGCCATCTACCAACATTTCGAGGATTCACGGAGCCATCGACGATTATCGCGAGTTAGTAAGGGAGGTTCAAAACCATGTCGGCGATCAGTGAAAAGCCACAAACCCTGACGCAGCGCGCCACGAACGCGGCAGATCAATTGCGTGATTTCTTTGGCTTTGACAACCTCAAGGCGATGAACACAGCCATTGCTGAGGCCGCCGTTGTCGAGGCGCGCAATGATCCGGCTTTCGCCCAGCGCGTGCGAGCGATCTACTACGATCTCAGTCAGAACCAGCCCCGCCGTTCATCAGGTGAGAGGCGCGAGAGGCCGCTGCGGCGAACGAGATCCACCCTGAAGCCACTAGGCGCCGTTGAGGGCTACGATCTCGATCCTCTCGCCCCGCTCGATCCGTACTTCTACCTCAAGCTGTATGGCGCCGAGCAGTTCCCACTGGCGCTCGATGAGCAGACGCTCGCGCGGCTCAAGGTGGCGGCGAAAAAGCTGATGGCCGACAATCCGGGCACGAAGCCCAAATCGCTGGCCAGCAAAGCCGACGTGATCGACTACATCGTCGCGATCGTCACCGGCAAGCGCTGAGCGGCGACGGGGCGGGTGAGTCGGGCCAGACCTGATTCCATTGTGGCGTGGTGTCAGAGCTATGAGGGAGGGGGAAGGAATAATCCTCCCCATAGGCTGCCTCATGTTATCAGAGCGGCTGTTTTCCCAGCGTGAGGCCCTGGAGGGATTGCAGTTGGAAGAAGAAGGTAAGATTCCGTGGCTTCTGACAATTTTACCCCGTTCTTTGCCGCTAGCGCGGGTGCTGGCGCCGCTTTGTTAGGGCTGCTCTTCGTCGCTATCTCTGTTGCCCCCGAGCGGACCGTGGGGCCTACCGCCTCTCCATTGCGGCAAGCGACCTCAGCAACGGTCTTTTCAGCGCTGGCCAACGCCTTTTTCCTCTCGTTGGCAGCCTTGCTGCCCAGGTCCAATATTGGGTATGTCGCTCTGGCGCTCAGTCTCGTGAGCATCATCAATACACTCTCATTGGCGGTACGATTGTCGCGGCAAGGATTGACCTGGAAAAATGTGCTGAACCGCTTTACCCTGGTTGCCGCAAGCCTGGTGATCTTTAGCTTTGAGCTGTTTGACAGCATCAAGCTGCTCACCAATGAATCAGATGCCAGCGCCGTCTTTGCGATAGCGACGCTGACTATTGCTATTTATGGTATCGGCCTGGTGCGCGCGTGGGAGCTGCTGGGAGCGCGTCGTCAAAACAACGTGTTAACGTTGCTCAGTCCGTTGCGCGAAGAAGAAGATGAGACACCTCCGTGAACTTGACGCGCGAGTCTGCTCATCCGTTGTCTCAAACCCGGCATGCACATTGACTCTAACTTCGTCTGGACAGCCTGAGCGTTATCCCGAACTCGCGCGTTAACCCGCCATCAGGCGATGGCCGCCGCGCGATTCAATCTGGCCTTTGCATGGCCGCGCCAGTGGGGTCGCGCGCGATTGTCAAAGAAAACCTCATAGCTAGCTTTCCCTCCTCGCTAGCAAGCAGAATGAAATAGGAAGAACATCCGGCGCGATCGCAGCGTATGCGATACTATGGCATCATGGATACGCGAGAGGCACGAGCGATGCTGCGCGACTTCATCGGCAACGAGCGCATGATCGACTGGCTGCGCCGCGCTGTAGCCACCGATCAGGTCAGCCACGCCTATCTCATCAGCGGACCGGATCAGATCGGCAAGCGCACGCTGGCGCTGGCCCTGACCCAGGCGGTGCAGTGCGATCGGCAAACGCCCGACGGCGACGCCTGTGGCGACTGTCCTTCGTGCCGCAAGCTGGCGCACGCGAGCCATCCCGACGTGCGGGTGCTGGCGCTGCCCAAAGATCGGCAGCAATATAGCATCGATCAGGTGCGCGAGCTGGTCGACGCCGCCGCGCTGTTGCCCACCGAGGGACGGCGGCGCGTCTTCATCATCCCCGACGCCGAGAAGATGACGCTGCCCGCGCTGCACTCGTCGCTCAAGCTGCTCGAAGAGCCGCCCGCCACGGCGATGCTTGTGCTCACGGCGGCCAGCGCGGATCTGCTCTTGCCGACGATCGTCTCGCGCTGCCAGGAAATCGCGCTGGTGCCTGTCGCGCCGGCGACGCTGGCCGGCGCGCTGCGGTCCCGTTTTGGCGCCGCAGAGGCGGTCGCTGACGAGACGGCGCTCCTCGCGGGTGGTCGCCCCGGCTGGGCCATCGACGCGCTGGCGCACCCCGACGCGCTGGCCGAGCGCCGCGCCACGCTCCGCGAGCTGGCGGCGCTGGGCGCCGCGCCACGCTCCGAGCGTCTCGCCGCCGCCGCGCGCTTCACCGCCGACCGCGAGACCGCCCAGGGCACCATCGAGCTGTGGCTGCCCTGGTGGCGTGACGTGCTGCTCGTGGCGTGCGGCGCTCCGGGGATCTTGCGCCACGCCGACGATCGCGCGCTCATCGAGCGTCAGGCGCGGGCGTGCGGCCCCGCCAGCGCGGAGCGCTTCGTGCGCGCCCAGCTGCGCGCCCTCGAAGAGCTTGAGCAAAACGCCAACCCGCGCCTCGTCTTCGAGGTCATGCTGCAATCGCTGCCGGGGGCGTGAGGCCAGCCCTGGTGAATCGACGCCCGCTTTCTTATTACATGAGCATGATACAATCAGAAGAAACGAGGAACACCCTATGTTCATTCAGCAAATCGTCGATCTTCTGCCAGAAGTTACTAAGCTCACGAAACAAGAGCAAGAAGCAATCGCAGAGGATATCTATGCGGAATTGGTGGATGCCAGATTTCGCCGCAAAATCGCGAGCGGCGAGCCTATGCCTGCATTCGATCAAGCGCTCAGTGAAGCGCAAGAGAGCGAAGATCGCGGCGAATCTACCAGTATGGATGACTGGCTTGCCGGTGGCCAGTTGTGAATTCACATGCTCCCATACTCTTTTTCAGAGATCGGCGGCACAATTGATAGTTTTTTTGCGTGGCTACGATCACCAAGGCCGCCTGCACGTCCTCGCCCCAGCCCCACGCAGGTGGGGCTTCGTGGCGCGCATGCCCACAGGCGCGGCTTCCAGCCGCCGGCCTCGTCTTCCCCTCTCCATCGGGGTGGAAGAGGGGGCCAGGGGTGAGGGATCGCATGAGGCCAGATCACCAGTTCTTGGTGACTTCTTCCAGGTGTTCGAAGCCGTCGAGCACGAAATATTGGTCGTGGAACTCGTAGGGCTTCGCCGTCGCCCTGGCGGCATCCCTGACGGTGAAGGGCATGTGCAGCTCAGGATGGCTCATCGAATATTGGAACTCGCCCGGTGACGAGAACAGCCCCGCGCCAAAGGGGCGCACCATGCCGCCCTCGCGAATCAAGCCGAACTCGATCGTGAACCACCACAGATTCGAGACGACCAGGCGTTGCTCGTCGCTCGACGCCAGATATTTGCGCGAGAAGCGATCGACGACCGCGTTATAGCGCGGCAGCATCATCCACGCCAGATGTCCGAAATATTCGTGAAAGAGATCGGGCAGCGGAGTGAAGTCGATGTGCTCTGGCGGCCTGATGTAATCGGTGACGGGGAAGTGTTTTCGGCCCAGGTGGATGAACCAATCGACCGGCTTCAAATATTCGTCTTGCGCGTTCGAGAGGCGCCAGCGGACCAGGCTGTACAGGTGCTCGCTCATCGCGTCTTGCACGGGCAAACGCTGCGTATCCAACTGCAGGCGGTCGAAGCCTTCCCAATACATGGGAGGGGCGGCGCCGCGAACGAGGTCGATCTGCCGCGCGCACAGCCGTCGCCAGGTATCGTGATCCACCTCGCCATAAGAGCGTTGTGGAGCGTCTTTGAGCTTAAAGTCAGACTCCGTGGTCATAAAGTGTGTGTCTCCTTGTGCGCGGCTGTGATTCCGTGACCCCTACAGCCGGCCGGTTGATCCGGGCGTCTTTGCCAGGACGTCCTGAAGACTGAGTTGCCGGCAAGCACGAACGGGCGACATGCCGGCATGTGCGCCCTCTATCGTGCATTGTAGCCCCGAAACGAAAGCATTGCAAGCAAGTATGGCCCGAATGTCGCGCGGCCAGCGCCACGAAGTATGTGCGGGCTTGTGCTCGAGGGGTTTCCAGGGCGCTAAGCCTCTTTGCCCAGTGATGCGCGTCGCATATCAACACACAAATCTGGCCACGCGGTTTTGTGAGGCAATCGTGTGATCCGTGGGCACTTCTCAGAGAGCGTTGTGAGAGGTCTCCTGTATGCTCCTTCAAGAGAATGGAAACAAAGCGTTTGGGCTGAGTTCGAAAAGGAGCGAAGCAATGGCTTCACATGTTCGAGAGCAACCATCGAAGAGGATCGCGGCTCTCTTCACGGACAGACAACATCATCGGCGCGGCTTACCCCATCTCCGCGACGCGGCGCGCCCAGGCCATTCAGGGCAACCGGCACGCTCAGCGATGCGGCGAGCGATGAGCCAGAGAAAAGGGCGGTTCATCGTCCGCTCCCTGATCGCCAGCGGCCTGGTGGTGGGCGCCGGCATGACCGCTTTCTCCATTGCCCGGCGCCTTGGGCGCGCTCGTCTGGTCTCGCGAGACGAGCGGAGCGATATCAGCGAGCAACGGATGGAAGAGATGTTTGTCGCGGAGAGCGAAGGGGCGGGCGCTACGCGATGAGCGCGTCAGCGCTCGATCTCGCCTCGCTGGCACCTGCGCGCAAGGAAAGGAATAGCAGACTCTATGAGCAGCCTTCTCGATCGACCTCCGGTGACTGAGCTGGTCGCGCCGGTACTCACCACGCCAGCCTCGTCACCACCCCCGACGCCGGCAGCGCCGCCCACCACAGGCCCCCAGCCGTGGTTGCCATTGCGTGTATCGGTGCCGCTTACTATTATCCTGGGGTACGGCGCGCTGCTGGTGACTGGTTTTGGCACGTCACTTGGCTCCTGGCGACCCATTCCGGTCTATCTCTTCCTCGGCTTTTTGCTGTTCTGGCTCCAGGCGAGCATCGAGCCGAAGCGCACCCTTGCGTCGGTCTCCTATGTCGTGCTGGCGACCGGCTTTGCGCTGTTGTATGCTGCGGATGTCGTTTTCAACACGTCTCAAGGGTGGCACTTTACCAGGGATATCCGTACCTACCTGGCTATCAACGCCTTTATGTATCTGATGTTCTTCGTAGAGGTCATCCGCAACCGGCGTGCTATCGCGCGCCAGTCCCGCGCCGCCGCTGAGCAAGGGGAGCCAGCCCAGCGCACATCGCTCTTGACTCTCACGGCCCTGGCCACCGACCTCACCGGTCTGGCACTCGTCGCTTTGCTGGCAACGGGCCTGGCCGCGATCGTTCAGCAGGGGAGCCAGCCTTACGTCTCGCTGAATATGAACGCGGCTTTGGGTGTGAGCCTGCCGGCATCCATTCAAAACGTGCAGAACCTCGATTTCGTGATCGCGCTCAGCGCGGCGGCGATCACATTGCTGGTGCTGGCGATGATCAGCGCGATCTCGTCGCTCTCCGGCCAGTCCATGCAAGCCCCGGCGGAAGCCTCGGAGGTGCAGGCCGTCACGAATGTGCGCGGCGCGCTTCGGCGGATCATGGCGACGGCCTTGGATGAGATCGTGCTGGCAGTCCGCTGGGCATCGGGCCCGATCATCTGGATTATGGGGACGCTCAGCGCAGCCTGGCTGGCCAACCAGATCACGCAGTATCTCCAGTCGTCGCAACATTCCACGCGGGTCGTCGATCTGTTCAATCCGTTCAGCGCGCACAGCGTCGCGCGCTATGGCCAGGGGCTGCAAAGTGTGGTGCTGGCCCTGGTTGCCGCCGCGGCGGCGATCCTGGCAATCACCCTTGTCGAGCATGACGGAACGATCATCCGTCGCGCTCTGGCGGCCTTGCGCCAGGGAGGGCAAGCGATTGTGCTCAGCCTGGCCTTCTTCACCTTCAGTCTGGCGGCGCTCAACGCGCTGCTGGTCTATCTCGACGTGACCAGGATCGAGCCGTTCCAGATCAGCGCCGTGACAGTGCTGGCGCTGATTGTCAGCGGAATGCTGGCGATGGACACGGCGCGACGCACGCAGCGAGCACGACGCATGGCGAAAGCTCGCTAAAACGATCTGAGCGAGCTTGAGGAAATGGACGGATCGCTGATCGCCGGCTAACCGGCGCCTCAGCGATCCGTCCAGCCCCGGTCGTTGCGATCGCCCGCGGACCCACGCCTCAATGGGAGAGGATCGCTTCTTTCTCCAGCGGCTTTCATGTCAAATCGTCTACATTCCTCGACGCATGCGCCGGCGGCTGGAAGCCGCGCCTGTGGGCCTGCGGGCCGCCAAGCCGGTGCGACCGGTGCGACCGGTGCGACCCGCCTGCGCGGGCTAGGACGAGCAACATCCGATGCAACGATAATTCAAGATAATTTTGTATCAGACGCCGGTCCGATGCCGGCAATCAACCGACATCACGCAAAAACCTGCTTTTGTATGATCCCTCACGCATTGCTTATTTCTCCCGGCTTTTTTTGAGTCGCCACCACCATCAGGCACGTATCGGTGTGAGGCTTCTCTCTTGTTTACTTCCTTCTCTCATGGTATCATGGACACGTCCCGCACGATTATTCGCGTGCGCTGTGCCATCCGATCACACCAATACCTCTATAACAATCGAAACGAACATGCCCGATGAGGTGTGTTGGGCTGTGGCGAAGGCATTCCGAAAGGAGCATACGTCTGATGTGGCTGACCCAAAACAAGCGCGACCAGGTGAAAGCGAAAGCCGCGCTCAAAGAGCTGCCCGCGACACTAGGCCAGATTGTCGCCCGACTGCGCGAGCGCCAGCCCGCCGCCGAGTCCTATCGCGATCTCTTGCGCGCTGGCGTCGAGCTGACTCAATCCGCGCCTCAGCTGGCCACGCTGCACTTGTTCGATCCACAAACCGGCGCTCTCGCGCAGACCATTACCCTGAGTGGCGGCGCGACCAGCAAGCACACGCAGCCGGTGGGCCTCTCAGGGCGTGCCGCGCGCACCCGCCAGCCCCAGGTCGCCCCGCGCGTGAGCAAAGATCCGGACTATGTCGCCTCAACGCCTGAGCACCGCGCGCAATCGGCGCTCGCCGTGCCCGTGCTGGCTGGTGACGCCTGCCTGGGCGTCCTCGGCTTCGAGTCAGAGCGGCCCGACTGGTTCACGGAGGCTGACGTCACCGCCATCCAGGTGCTCGCCGACGCCATCGCCGCGCTCGCCGTGAGTGACGAACAGCGCCAGAGCGCCGACGCGACGGCCACCATGCTCGACGCCAACACCGCCGCCAGCGCGCTCAAGCGCCAACTCACCGATCTGCTCGACAAAGAAGTCTTGCCGCTTTTTTCGCGCGGCGACAACGTCATGGCCGAGTTTTTTGGCGTCGTTCCTGAATCGCGCCAGCTGATCTCGCTCGCGCTGCGCCCCGACACCTCGGTCGGCTTGCACATTCGCTATCGCGAGGGCGAGGGCACGATCGGCCAGGTCTATAAGACCGGCAGGATGTTCGTCGGCCCCATCGATCGCGCTGGCGGCGACAGCACCCACCTGGTCAGCACCCACTCGTCGCTCATCGTGCCCATCAGCGCGCGCGCGGGCGAGATCGTCGGCGTGCTCAACGTCGAAAGCCCCGATCGCGCGGCTCTGACCCCCGCCGTGCTGGCGCGCATCGAGGGCAGCGGCGTGCTGGAAAAAGCCGCGCGCATCCTTGACGCGCTCGCCGCCCAAGACATCACCAACGACATGGTGATCGAGCAACTGCTCAATGACGCCGAGACGCAAATCTTTTCGATCATCGACCCCGAAGACATCAACGGCGCCTACCACCAAATCTTGCAGATCGCCGCTCAGATCGTCGAAGAGCGCGATGTGGCGGCGGCTATCTTGCTCTTGCGCGACGAAGCGCAAAAGCTCATTTCGTCGCGCACCGGCCAAGACGATCGCGGCTGGCTGGTCGTGACTTCGACCCTGGGCGATTACAAGACCGAGCTGACGGAATGGCCGCTCGTCACCCCCAGCGTCACGCGCCGCGCGATCGAGCGCCGCACCTGGCAGCTGGTCGATTCCGTCAGCTCGGACCCCGATTATATGGCGTCGGGCGACCGCTTCAAAGGGGGATCGGAGCTGTGCGTGCCGCTGTTCGACGGCGACACCATCATCGGCGCGATCGATCTGGTCAGCCCCACCCCCAATTCATTCACCGCGACGGACGCCGAAAACCTGCAACGCCTGGCCAGCTATGTCATCTATGCCATCAAGCGCGCCAACGACATCGCCGACGAGCAAAGCGCCGACCAAAAGCTGCACTATGTCATCGACGTGCAAGATATCGTGACAGCCCTCATCGAGAAAGCGACGCTCAGCGAGTCCGAGATCGAGGAGGGGTTGCGGCAGGCGCTGAGCTTGATTTTGCGCCGCGCCAACCACCACGCCGAGGCGGACTATAGCGCCGTCCTGCTCAAATCCGCATCCGCGCCGGCCACCCTGAGCCGCCGCGCCTATGAGGGTGACTTGCGCCCCACCGAGCCAGACCCCTGGCCCATTGACGATCCGCTCATGGTCAGGGCGCTGACGGATCCTAAACCTCCAGTGGAAGCCGACATCACCGAGCTGCCCGCGTATAGCGCTATCTTCGCCGGCACACACAGCGTGATGGCGGTGCCGCTCAGGCGTGGCAACGAGCAGCTAGGCGTGCTGCTCTTCGAGTCGAGCCAGGAGCACCACTTCTCGAATGACAGCGTGCAATGGGCCAAATTTTTCGCCATTCAGGTTGTCGCGGCGATGACCGGCATCGCCCTCGTCTCCAAGATCCAGCGCGAGCGCACGATGGACGACCTCTCTGACCTCATCGACGACGAGATCAGCGTCATGATCCAGGCCGACCTCGATACGGTGTATAACATGCGCCTCAAGCTGTTGCAGCGAGTGCTCGACAAGACCCGCGAAGAAACGGGCGCGTCGCGCGGCGCCGTCTATCTCTCAGTTGACGCCTATCACCTGGACAGCACCAAAGATCCTGACAATGGCCGCCTGGTGCGGGTCATCTCTTCGCCCGCGCCTCCGACTCCCCCCGCCGCCGGCGCCAAGCCCTTCGATTTCAGCATCACCAAGGGCGTGTCGGGCCAGGTCTTCATGAGCGACGACGAAAAAATGGTCGTCTTCAACAGCGTCGCCGATCGCCCCGCCAGCTATTTCAGGCGCGACCCTACCGAGGCTGAGGCGCTCTCTGGCATGGTCCTGCCGCTTTTCGAGGGGGTATATATCGTCGGCATCTTGTTGCTCGAGAGTGAGTTCCCCGGCTGCTTTTCCGACGAGAATGTCGCGATGGGCAAGGCGGCGGGGCGCATCGCGTCCGACATCATCGTCTCGGCCAAGATGCGCCAGGAAGAGATTCAGGCGGACCTGTTGCGCGAGTTCGAGATCGAGATCTTGCGCACGCAACAGCCCGACCTGGCCAGATACATGGCCCAGGTGCTGCAAAAAGCGCGCGAAGTGACGGATATGGACGACGGCTGGGGGCAGATCACGCTGGTGCGCCACTATCGCGACCCGGCCACTGGCAACGCCGTCATGCGTGTCGATCAGACCTTTGCCGCGCGCTTTCCCGCCGATCACAGCGCCCCCATCGAGTTTGCCGAGACAGTCAAAGCCAGCGCCCGTCCGGAAAATCATCCTTATGTCGACTACGTGCCGTTCGTGTATGTGATTGACAAGCGCGAGAGCTGGCTGAGCATCGACGTGACCGAGGATCCCGACGAAGTGCGCGGGCTGCCCTGGCCTGACGCGCGCTCGCTCGTTGTCGCCCCGCTCGTCAGGCCCACCGGCGACGACGAAACACGCGGCCAGGATGACGCTATCGGCTTCATCGCTCTGGCCGCCCCCGCGGCAAACATCTTTGACGACTCTGATGACGAGGTGCTGCGCCTCTTCACGCAAACCATTGTCATCGGCTTGCGCAATATCGCTTTGCTCAACGCGCGCAAAGAGCTGATGCATGCGGTCATGCATGTATTGGGCAATGCGTTTGTGCCGCTGGTGCCACGCATTGACGCTCTCAACCGCGAAATGTCGATGCTTGCCAGCCGGCTCACGGAGATGGTAGACGCCGCTGAGATTCAGGATCAGCTTGCCACAGTCAAAGACCTCACCTATTTGCTGCGCGACATGATGTACTGGCTGCGCGATATGTATGACGACGACGTCAAGCTCGACACCGTCGCCACACCAAGCAACCTGGCGCAGCTTGTTGATGACATGCGCGGCTCGATCGACATGCTCTCTGATGTGCTCAACGGCCAGCCACTGCGGTGGGAGCTACCCCCGGCGGCGCTTTTCGTCGAGGGGGGCACCGCGCGCGATCAGCTGCTCAAAGCCGCCCTGTTCAACTACATTGAAAACGCTCTCAAATATGGGCTGCCCGGCACTACTGTGCACGTCATCGTCAGCGGCACGCCCGACGGCAAAGCGCGCATCGCGGTCCGCAGCACCGGACCCCAGCTAGATCCCAGCGAATATGAGCTGATCTTCGACCTCTATTATCGTGGCTCGAATGTCAGCGCGACCTCGGTGGGGAGCGGCATCGGCCTGTTTCAGGTGCGCGACATCGCCACGCGCCTGAAAGGCAAGGCCTATTACGCTCCGTACGGAACGGATCAAAACGACTTCGTCATCGATCTGCCCAGAGTGCCTGGGCCGACCGTGCGCCGTGAGGAGGCTCAGCCATGACCGTTCCGATTCTCTCGGTCGAAGACGTGAGACGGCACTATATCGATGTCACTTCATGCGCGAAAACGGCTGCTCGCGCCCTGGGCATGAAGCTAGACGGCGCCGATGATTTGAGCTACACGATCGAGCAAGTCCTCGGCGACGACATGACCGAGGCGCGACTGCAAGCGTGTGAAGGTCTGGACACCGTCCCGCTCGTCATCTTCGATATCCATATGGAGCACGAGGGACGCGTCTACGATCTTGACGCCACCATCGAAAAGCTCTGGAACGCTCCGCCGGATGCCTGGCGCTCGCAGATCCCGATCATCATCTATACGGTTTTTGACTTCTCCAGCACACACATCACTATCGATCTGCAGCGCCCGCTGCGCGCGAACAACGTGAGCCTGCCGCGCGGCGTGGTCATTCCCAAGCTGCCTCGCGGTGAAGAGCAACCCTGGGATCTGCTGACCAGAAACATTCGCGTCTATCTGCACGCTTTGCTTCAGTCGAGAGGAGTCGCGTGAGATGGTTGCCTTGATCGCTCTCGCGCCTGAGCAGCGCAAAAGTGACGAGCTTGCCCAGCGGGTGACGCGCATCAACAGCGGCGACACCGTTGCCGTCGCTCGATTGCACGATACGCTGCTCGAAGATCTCTATGACGATCAGGTGCGCCAGCTCTTGCGGCGCAGCAGGGGACTCGACCCCAACGCCCCTGAGGATCTGTACGAGTTCTTCCTGAAAAAAGTGGAAGAGTATAAAGTCGATCGGTTGTTCCCCAGCCACGCAGTGGCCATGTCAGCCGCCGAAGCCTCGAATGATTGGGGATCCCTGCAGCAAGACATTCATCTGGCCGCCGGGCGCTTGTGGCGTGACGAGTTTTTGCAAGACACCACCGACCGCGCGGCCAAGACGCGCCTGCGCGACAGCGGCGGGCGAAACAGCGCCAGCGCCGCCGCCGCGCGGCCTCAGCGCGAGCGGCTGGAAAACCTGCTGCGCCAGTCGCATTTGTTGATGCTGCTGTGGGTCGAGATCAGCCTCTATCGCCTGCGCATGATCAGCAATTTTCGCGCGCATCAGGCCCTCGGCGGCGCTCAGACGGTGCCGGGTAAACTGCAAAAAAGCGTGCTCGACCTCTTGCATGCCTATCGCCAGCAGGTCGATGAATGGGATGCCGAAATTCACGATGTTATCGGCCACCGCGTGTTTCGCAATCAGCCAGGTGACGCCCAGCGCTTTCGAGCGATGAGCAAAGTCTTTGACCTCAACGGTCTCAGCCTGCCCGCGGAGCTTGGCTGGGCTAAAGACGCCTCTGATGTGAGCGCGTTGCTGCGCTTTCAATATTTCACCGAATTACACCACGAGCGCGGCCTGAATCCACGCACTTGGCCCGACTGGCTCTGGATGGGAATCTTTCGCGTCACCACCGGCTTTGGCATGCGCCCCAGGCGCTTCGTATTGACGACGGCCGTCACTATTCTCGTTTTTGCCGCCGCCTTCTTCATTAGTGACCTGAATGCCCCAGCGGGTACGAACTATCCCGCGAGCCTGTCCTTTCCGGCCTTCTGGTCACAGATTGGGCCTCATCTCTACGTCGCCGTCACCAATTTGACCTCGCTGGGGTCAGATAAGCCACCCAATGGGCCGGGCGCGCACGTCTTGCTCGCGCTGTCGTCGCTGACCGGCTATTTCTTGCTGGCGACACTGGCGACTCTGATCATCAAACAGATCACTGAGCCAGATCGCTGAGCGACCGGCTCTCACACCTCTCACATGGCGGCATCTTCCCTCTCTCCCGCTTGATGGGGAGAGGGAAGCGCCTGGCCTACTCCGCGCTGCTCTCAGCAGCTACGGCGGGTGATTCCGACGGCACATCGGCGGTGCAATACATGCACTTCGTGGCCGCGACGGGGATCGCGCTCAGGCAATAGGGGCAGGCGCGTGTCGTGGGGTCTACCTGACTGCCGCGCCGGCTCCGCGCGACCAGCGCGTTGATCGGGCGCACCACAAAGAAAAAGATTGCCGCCGCGATCAAGAGGAAGCTGATGATGTTGTTGATGAAATCCCCATAGCGAAAGACGCTGCCGTGAATCTCAAACGTCAGGCTCGCGAAATCCGCCTTGCCGGGAATCGAGATGAGAGGCGTCAGCAGATCTTTGACAAAGGCGAGCACCACCCCCTGAAACGCCACGCCGATGACGATGCCGACCGCCAGATCGACCACGTTGCCGCGCAAGACGAATGTTTTGAAATCATTCAAAACCTTCAGCATGCCAGTCGCTCCCTTCGTAATTTCCGCAACCGCTTGGATCACGTATCGCTTGACAACCGCTCGTGGCTACGCTACTGTATGGGGGACGCCGGGGCCGTCATTCGCGCGCGAATGAACGACGGAACGAGCAGCCTCCATTCGATTATATGCTTTCTGAATGTCCCTTGCAAGCATAAAGCATAAGGGAAGATGATATGGGTTGGCAAGGCAATCATCCGCTGGACGGGCAGGGAACAGCAGCGCCTCGATCTTCCTATCCAGGCGCCGCGTCGCCTCGCGCATCGTATCCGGGGCCACGCAGCGCCCCGCACCCGCCCGCTGGTCGCCGCTCCCCGCCGCCGCGCAAAGGAAGCCGCCGCTCGCGCGGGCGCGCGATCGCGCTCGCCGGCCTGATGCTTGCCCTCGTCGCGACTGTCGCTGGCGCCGGCTTCCTGCTCACCACGATCGATACTTCCGCCGGCTCAAGCCAGGCGTCCTCTGGCGCGTCGCCCACCACGCAGGCGAGTCAGCAACCTGGCACGATACGAGTGCCCGCCGGCTGGCTAGCCAAGGGACCGCCCGCCGCCGAGATCATCGCCGCTAGCGCCAGCGCGCCCGCCACCGCCTATGCGTGCGTCGCCGACAACGGCACCATCGACATCTGGCGCAGCTCTGACGGCCAGACGACCTGGCAAAAACAGCCTCCTCAGCCGATGGCCGGCGACATCTGTACCCTGGGTGTGGACCCCACCAACAGCCTCGATGTGGTGGTGCTCGTCGCGACCTGCCACAGCGCCTGCCAGGGATTGAACCCGGCGACGATCTGGCGCTCAGAGGATGGTGGCCTCACCTGGCAGACGCTGCCTCTGCCAACCGCGACGACGGCGAGCGCGGCTCAGGCATGGGCAGGCGCGGGCCACGCGCTGGCCGCCCCCTCCGCGCTCGTGTCTCAGCCCGCCATCACCGGCCAGATCGCCTGGGTCGGGAATAACGTCTTCATCCTGCCCTATTATTCCTCGACAGTGGCATCGGGCGCGCTCAACGCCCATCAATTGCTTGCCAGCACTGACGGCGCCCCGCCGCAATGGGCCGACAGCGCGCTGACCGACGGCTTCAACAGCGGCTTCGTTTTGCAGACGCTCTTTACGTGGGGCACGTCGCTCATCGCGGTCAGCTCGCACGACACCTCGTCGCTCACCGCCGACGATGGCGTGACGTGGAATCCGCTGGATCTCAGCGACCAGGGCGACAAGATCTCCCTCATCGCCAGCGACGACAATCAGACGCTCGTGGCGTGCCTGCCCGACCCCACCGCCACCAGCGGCAACTGCTTGCCCGTACTCTCGACCGACAGCGTGCATTGGACGGCGACACCGCCCTTGCCCGCACCCGACGCCAGCGCGGCCATGCCTTACGCGGGGATCGACGGGCTGCACGGCGTCGACGGCCACCAGCAGCTCGCGCTGCTCGGCCCCGACGGCACGCTCGTCATCAGCATCGTGGTTCCCGCCACCGCCGGCGCGGCATCGAATCACTGGCTGGTGCTCGCACCGCGCGCCACCGCCTGGCGCGACATGGGCGTGCTGCCCGGCGCGCTCGTCGCCTTGCAGATCGATCGCCACGGCCACACCACCGGCGTGTGGGCGCAGCCCGCCACACCGGCCCCCGGCGCGACGGCGCTGCCAGGCCCCGGCCTCATCTGGCACGCGATCCCGTAAAAACATCTGCGTCATTGCGACAGTGAGAGAGCATGTTCAACTCTCTCACGCTCAGGGGGCCGGCGGAGCCAGCAGGTGGACCGTCAGCTCAGGGATGCGTTGGAATGCCGCGTCGTTGGTGACAAAAAGGGTGCATTTGACTTCGAGCGCCGTCGCGGCGTGAATGGCATCGGGCGTCTTGAGTGAGGTCGTTGCCCTGATCTGTGCCGCTCGCTCTAGCACATGCTGGTCGATTGGTAAGAGGATGGTGTCAAGAGAATGCAGGAGTAAAGCGCGAAACCCTTGTTCGAGTGTCGCGTTGCCCTCGTGGATCGGCTTGATTAGCGCCTCCATAAGCGTCAATGCGCTGGTCACAATCTTGCACGAGCCTTGACGCGCAGCCTGCCAGTAGGGCTGAAGCAAGGAATGGTACGGTTCTACGCGCTCTACGCTATAAATGACGCAGTTTGTGTCAAGATAGACCGCGCCGGATAGAACTAAGACCGATCCCACGAGTCGCGCTCCTCACGGATGTACGCATCGACCTCTTCAGCGGTCTGGAATATCAGATGACCGGGAAGCTCTTCGAGGATGTCAAGTGCGTGCCGCTGAGGCGTGGTGTCTGCTGGTTGGATGGTGATGGTGACGGTGGCGATCTGGCCGGCGCGCAGCTCAGGCGATGTAATCTCGATTTTGCCGCCGGGCAAGACAGTGGTGGTGATCTGGATCGGTGTGCTCATCTCACAATCCCTCCCGCGCGATATGGGTACTGTGGCTTTCAGTAGAGCGCGCGCCGTGCACCAGACACCAGGCGCGCACTATCGCTATCAATCTTGCCGCCAGCCCCGCGCTAGACCTGAAAGCTCGTCACCACGCGCGCGTAACGCTCGGCCAGTGCCAGCGCCTGGTCTTGCGTGCGCGCCTCGGCGAGCACGTTGAAGAGCGGACGGTCCGCGTCGGGCAGCACCAGCACCCAGTCGTTGTTGCTTGTCTGAATGCGCACCCCGTCGCTGGCGTGCGAGTCGCGATAGCTCTCACTCAGGCGGCGCATCACCTTGCCCTTGAATTCCCACGGGCAATCGACCAGCTTGCGTACCTGATAATAGGGCGGCAATTCGTTCACCAGCTGCGAGAGCCGCACGTCGAAGCGCGCCAGCAGCTCGAGCAGCTTGACCAGTGTAAACATGCCGTCAAAGGCCGGCTGCAACGACGGAAAGACGAAGCCGCCGATGGCGTCGCTCACCAGCACCACGCCGTCGCGCGCCGCCGAGGTCAGCACCTGGTTCGACGTGCCCAGCCGCCGCACCTGCCCCTTGGTCCGCTCGGCCACCTCCTCGATGGCGCTGGTCGCCGTCACCGGCACAGCCACCGTCGCCCCCGGGTTGGCGCGCAGCATCAGATCGCAGAGCACCGTCGTCAGCGAATTGTTGTCGAGCAGCCGCCCCTGATCGTCCACCACGTAGAGCTTTTCGCCGCCCGTGTCGATGCGCACTCCCAGGTCGGCCCCCAGCGTGCGCGAAATGTCGGCCAGCCGTTGCCGATCGCGCTCGAATTCGTTCGCCGTGCGCGAGAAGCGCTGCTCGTCCATCGTCGAATTGAGCGCGATGACCTCGCAGCCCAGCCGGTTCAGGATGGGCGCGAGCACCTGGACGCTGCTGCCGTGACCGTAATCCACCACGATGGTAAACGACCGATTGCGCGTCGTCGGCGCGTCCACTGCCTTGAGAAAGGCCTCGGTGTAGCGCTCCACCACGTTGGGCGCGTAGGAGATGTCGCCGATCTCGTCCAGATAGACGCGGCGGAAGTCCTCGCGGAAGTACATATTCTCGATCTTGCGCTCGGTCGCCTTGGCGATGTCCTGGCCGTGCTGATCGAAGAACTTGATATCCACGATGCGCGGGTCTGACGGCGACAGGCGGATGTGCACGCCGCCCACCGCGTCGGTCGTGCGCACGTAATAGCGCGCCACCGGCATCGGCACGGATTCGAGATCGTGCACGTTGATGCCCGCCGACGGCAGCCCGGCGATGATCGCGCGCTTGATCATGCGCGGGGTGCGGTGCGCGTCGCGGTTGACGCAGACGCGCGCGCCCTTCTTGAGCACCGCGCCATAGGCCGCGCCGATTTTCGCCGCCAGCTCAGGCGTGATGTCAATGTTGACCAGCCCCGTCACGCCAAAGCGACCAAAAAGGCTGCGCCGGCCCTGATTACCCCACACCACGCTCGACGTGACCACCGCGCCCGTCTCGATCTCTTTTTTGGGCCAGATCTTGACGCCGGGCTGAATGATGGCGGATTCGTCGATCAGGCAGTCGTCACCGACCACCGCGCCCTCGAAGAGCACGGCCTTATTCTTGATGCTCGTGTGCGACCCCACCAGCGCGCCGCGCAGCTCCGCGAACTCGCCGATATACGAGTTGTCCCATACGACGCTGCGATCGACGGTGGCGTGCCCATCGACGATGACGTAGCCGCCGATGGCGCACGGCCCGTGAATGCTGGCGCCATCCAGCACGCGGGTGCTCTGGCCGAAATAGATGGGGCCGAAGATCTGCGCCGTCTCGGCCAGCTCGACGCCCTCTTCGACCCAGATGTCGCCGCCGATGTTGCGCCCCGGAATCTTGACCCGCACGTTGCCGCGCAGCACGTCGGCGTTGGCGCGCATATATTCGCTCAGGTTGCCTACGTCGCACCAATAGCCCTCTGAGACATAGCCATAGAGCGGATCGCCATTTTTCAGCAGGATAGGAAAGAGATCATTGCTGAAGTCGAAGACGGTGTTTGGCTCGAAATAGCTGAGCACCGCAGGGTCCAGCACGTAGATGCCGGTATTGATCGTGTCGCTAAAGACCTGCGCCCAGCTCGGCTTTTCGAGGAATTGGGTGATGCGTCCCTGGTCGTCGGTAATGATGACGCCATATTCGAGCGGATTGGTGACGTGCGCCAGCATCAGCGTCGCCATCGCCTGGTGCTCTGTGTGATATTCGATGATCTTGCTCAGATTGAAATCGGTCAGCGCGTCGCCGCTGATGACGATGAACGTATCGTCTTTCAGCAAATCCTCGGCGTTCTTGACGCTGCCTGCCGTGCCCAGCGGCGTTTCCTCGCGGGAATAATGGATCTTCATCCCCAGCTGGCCGCCGTCACCGAAATAGTCCTCGATGGCGCTGGCCAGATATTGCACGGTCATCACCACCTCGGTGATGCCGTGCTCTTTCAACAGGTTCAAAATGTGCTCGGCGACTGGTCGCCCGACGATGGGGACCATGGGCTTGGGACGGGCAATCGTCAAGGGGCGCAAGCGCGACCCCTCGCCACCAGCCATCACAACCGCTTTCATAGCTCGCTCTCTTTCCTCAGTCCGTGGGCACGTGGCGCGCTCAAACACGATGTAGCTGGCAGCGCCCGGGCGCTCCAGCTCGTCGTCAGGTCCGTGCGGAGGGATTCATTTTTTATTGTATCATCACGCCGAAGCCTCCACAAGAACTGTTTTTTCGATCATTGTTAAAGGCATATGTGGAGATCCGTCGCGCGAGGCGCGCCTGCGGATGCGCTAGCAGAGAGTGGGCCGGAGATCGGCTGCACGTTCCTCTCACGCGATAGAATGCGCGAAACGCGATCGATTCCCTGGTCATCAATCAACGACACGCGCAGGCAACCATCGATGCTGTGAGCCAGATAGTCGAGACGACCTTCCCGACCTTGTAAGGTCAACGCAGCTCAATGTGAGACTACCCGCAGGTCCCAACAGGCCTCGACGGGGACCTTCGTGAACTCAGGCGCGGCCCCCGACACGCTAGCCCTGTGCCGGCGGGGCCGCACCGGTCGCACCGGTCGCACCGGTCGCATTGGCTTCATGGCTCGCGGAAGTAGCGGCGCTATGCGCGCGCGCCAGATGGCGCTCGGCGAAGAGCAGCGCGATAGTGGCGGAGATCAGCCAGGCCAGGCCTAGAATCATGCTGCCGATGACATCGGTGGGATAATGCACGCCCAGATAGACGCGCGAATAAGCCACCGCCAGCGGCAAGAGCACGCCCAGAGCGACGACGCCCGCCCGTGCCCAGCCACGCGCCGGACGCGCCAGGAGAAACGCGCACATGCCGTAAAAGGCGATCGCGACCAGCGTGTGCCCGCTGGGAAAGCTCGGCCCCGACTCAGGAGCCAGCGGTGGAAATAATTGGGGTCGCGCCCGCCCCACAATCGCTTTGATAATGAGCGCCAGACCGCCCGCCACGCCAGCCGAGATCGCCGGCGCCAGCACGTCGCGCGCCGTCACCAACCACCCACGCCGCCCGGTCGCGGGGGTGCGCCAGGCCACGAACGCCCCCACCAGGACCGCGACGGCCACCAGCGCCAACAGGTACGCGAAGCCCAGATTCGTCACTTGCAGCATAACCGCCGTCTGCGTCGCCGACGCCCCGCCGTGAATGCCCAGCGCCACCGCGCGGTCGAATGGAGCAAACTCATTTTCGGTCACTTCGTCGGAAAGCCTGGCGAAGCCCACCGCCAACAGCAGCACCACCACGATGCCGATCGCCGTCCACGATAATCCTGTGCGTGCCGCCGCGCGGATGTGCGCGCGCGATGCTTCACGTGCTGTCATGTGACGCTCCGTTCCTCACTTTTTCTCCGGCACGAAATGCTGACGACTCTCGTCAATGATCTCTAGAACGAGTGGCAAGGCGCTGGCGTCGCGGCACGTTGCCAACCCTGCTTCGCCCCGTGCTATAATGCTGTGCAGGTGCGTCTAGACAGAAGCATCCCAGGAGGAGGAATTGCCATGGAAGCCCAAGCCATTCTCGACACCGCGCGCGCGCCTGGCGATCCGCCGGATAACTGGACCGTCATTCCGCTCGATCGCAGATCGGTGCGGATGAGCATCTTGGGGTGGCTTGGCGGCATGCTCTTGGGGATGGGGCTGGGGGCGCTGCTGTTTTTCGCGGCACTGCCTTCGATTAGCTTATTCATCTGGCTGGTGCTGGGCGTCTTAGCCTTCGTCGGCATCGGCAGCCACTGGCTGATGGCGCAAAAGACTCGCCAGCTGCTCGATGCCGCGCGCTACATCATCGTCATGACGCCCGATCTCTATGTGCAGCAGACGGGCGGGCGCCTCGTCGCGGTCCCCATGGGCGACATCACGAGTATCACCTTGCGCGGCGTCTTTGGGGGCCTGCCCCACGGCGGCGCCCGCGACATGGCCCAGCCGCCTAGCTTTGGCCTGATGATCAATCAATTCTTTGGCGGCTCGCAGACCCATCGCACCAGGCGCACGCCCGATTCGCTCGCCTTTGTGGATAATCGCGATCAATCGGTCGTCGTTGTCGCTGAGGATAAAAGCTTCGCCGAGCTGCCCGTCATTGAGGAATTGCTGCGCAATTACGTCGAGAATGCCTTGCGTGCCCGTACCCACTGATCGGCTCGCCACTCCCGGCGCGCCTGGGCTGATCAGCCAGACACCGCGCGCTCATCCTCCCACTGACCCTTTTCATCAGGCACGACGCCCGCGCCGGACGATCGCGCCATTTGCGCGATCGCCGCGCGCGCCGTGCTATGATGCTGATGTCAATCACAGAGAGCAAAAGGAAGTGATCGCATGCTTCGCGATATGTTACGAATAATGGTGGCCTCGGCGGCGGCGCAGCTCAACGAGCTTGGCGCGCTCGAATTGCCTCCTGACGGCATGCCCACATTCGAGCTGGATCGCACGCAAAAAGTCGAGCACGGCGACTATTACACCAACCTGGCGATGAAGCTGGAGCGCCCGCCCAAAGCGCGCGCGATCGCTCAGCAGCTCGCCGATCAGCTCAACGAATTGGCCAGCGTCGTCCCAGCCTACGATCTCGTCGAGCGCGTCGAGGTCGCCGGCCCAGGCTTCATCAACCTCCGGTTGCGGCCCGGTTGGCTCTTGCGCCAGTCACAAGCGCTCATCAAAGCCGGTGCCAACGCCGGCGCCATCGACATCGGGCGCGGGCAGCGCATCAATCTGGAATTCGTAAGCGCCAACCCTACCGGCCCAGTGCACATCGGCAACGGGCGCGGCGGCTTCATCGGCGATACGCTGGGCAACATCATGCGCGCCGCCGGCTTTGACGTGACTAAGGAATATTACTTCAACGACTTTGGGCAGCAGATCAACACGCTGGGCCGCTCGATTGCGTGGTACGTCGCGTCCGAGCTGGGCAGAGACGATATCCCCAAGCCTGAATCTGGGGCTGGCTATCTCGATAGCGAAGAGGACCCCGACGACCGCTATTATCACGACGTGGCGCATCGATTGCTCGCCGAGGCCGGCGGCGCGGCATTGTTAGATCTGCCCGAAGCCGAGCGCGACGCCGCTATCGGCCATGCCGCCGCGCAAATCATCATGGTGACGATTAAAGAGACGATGGCGCGGCTGCACATCGAATTCGACGTGTGGTTCAACCAGGCGTCGCTCGACCGGACGGGCGAGCTGGCCGCCGGCATCAGCGCGCTGCGCGAGCGCGGCTTTTTGTACGAGCAAGACGGCGCCGTGTGGATGGATACGGCCGAGTTTGGCGACGATAAAGACCGCGTGATCGTCAAATCGGACGGTGAGCCGACGTATATCGCGTCGGATGTCGCCTATGTGCTCAATAAGCTCAATCGCGGCTTCGACCGGCTGATTTACGTGCTTGGCGCCGACCATCACGGCTATATCTCGCGGCTCAAGGCGACGGCGCGCATGTTCGGCTATGACGCCGACCGGGTGCACGTATTGCTCTATCAGCAGGTCAACCTCAAAGTGAATGGGGTCTCGACGCGCATGAGCAAGCGCAAGGGCAATCTCGTCACGCTCGACGAGCTGGCCGACGAGGTAGGATCTGACGTGATGCGCTTTTTTTATCTGATGCGCGCCAGCGACACGCACCTGGATTTCGATCTCGCGCTGGCCACCAGGCAAGGCGAGGATAATCCCGGCCTGTCGGTGCAATATGGGCACGCGCGCACGGCGGGCGTTTTGCGCAAAGCCGCCGAGAATGGGCTTGACCCCCAGGCCGAGGCCGCGACAGCCGATCCGTCGGTGCTGACCGGGGATCCGCCTGAGCAACTGGCCGCCGAGCTGGCGCTGATGCGCGAGCTGACCCGGCTCGAAGAGATCATCGAGCGCGGGGCGCTGTCGCTCGAGCCGCACCATCTCACCAAATATGGCATGGATGTGGCGACGGCGTTTCACGCTTTTTACGATCGCTGCCCCATCTTGCGCGCCGACACGGAGGCACAGCGCGCCGCGCGCTTCGCGCTCACTCTGGCGGCGCGCACCGTGCTCGCCCGCGTGCTCGCGCTGCTGGGCATGTCAGCCCCTGAGCGCATGGAGCGTGGAGTGAGCGCCGGCGACGTGCGATAGTGAACGGCAATCACACCATGAAAGGCGGATGCTCAGCATGAGTCACCTGGTGCCCATCCCTGACGACCTCTACGCGCGAATCGCCGCGTATGCCGCGCGTCAGGGCCAGTCGCCCGAAGAGTTCGTCGTGGCAAGCGCCATCGAAGCGATCGATGAGGGGGCGCTCGTGGCGCCCACAGAGGTCGTCGTCGAGGGCTACGATCCGGCGGACGATCCGCTGGCGAGATTCGCTGGCGCTTTTCATTTTGGCGCGCCCGATCTCTCTGATCGACACGATGACTATCTTGCCGGGGAGTACGCCAAAGATCATGCTCCAGAAGCGTAGACTCTTTGTTGATACGTCTGGCTGGACCAGCTATGTCGGCGACGATCAGCCGCTGCACAGCGAGACCGTCAGGATATACCGCGAAGCCGTGAGGCGCAAGCGAACACTCGTTACGACAGGCTATGTCCTCACTGAGCTCGTCGCGCTGCTTCAAAGCCGCTCGATCATTCCTCGGCAGCGCATATTCGAGTTCATCGATCAGCTCCATGCCTCTCCGCATCTTTCGATCATCCATATCGACGCGGAACACTATCAGCAGGCCTGGGATCTGCTGAAAGAGCGGCCTGACAAAACCTGGTCGCTGGTTGACGCCAGCAGCTTCGTGGTGATGCGCCAGCTGGCGATCACCGAAGCGCTGACGACCGATCACCACTTCGAGCAGGCAGGCTTTAAGCGGCTGCCAGCGCAATGAGAGGAGACACCAGGCGATGCTGCTAGCCATCGACATGAGCAACACCGGCATCAAGCTGGGGCTGTATGACGGGCGCGCGGAGTGAGCGCCGGCAACGTGCGATAATGAACGGCAATCACACCATGAAAGGCGGATGCTCAGCATGAGTCACCTGGTGCCCATCCCTGACGACCTCTACGCGCGAATCGCCGCGTATGCCGCGCGTCAGGGCCAGTCGCCCGAAGAGTTCGTCGTGGCGACCGCCATCGAAGCGATCGATGAGGGGGCGCTCGTGGCGCCCGCAGAGGTCGTCGTCGAGGGCTACGACCCGGCGGACGATCCGCTGGCGAATTTCTCCGGCAAATTTGAGTTGCTGAGCGCGGATTCGATCGAGCGCCACGATTACTATCTGGCGGGGGAGGCAATCGATCCACATGCCGAAAAATCGTGATCTGTTCATCGACACCTCTGGCTGGGCAGGACAAGCGACGGTCGGATCCGCGGAACACGCGCTGATGGAACCATCTTATCGAAGGGCAATTGCCCGCAAGCGCCCGTTGGTGACGACGAATTATGTCTTGTCAGAACTTGTCGCCTTGCTCACCGCGCGAACGCGGGCATCACGTCAACAGATACTTGAGTATTTGCGGAGAGTGAGGCAGATGCCACAATTAAAGATAGTGCATATTACCCCTGAGATGGATCAAGCCGCATGGGATATGCTCGAACACTATTCAGACAAAACCTGGTCGCTGGTTGACGCCAGCAGCTTCGTGGTCATGCGCCAGCTGGCAATCACCGAGGCGCTGACGACCGATCACCACTTCGAGCAGGCGGGCTTTAAGCGGCTGCCAGCGCAATGAGAGGAGACAGCGGGCGATGCTGCTAGCCATCGATATGAGCAACACCGGCATCAAGCTGGGGCTGTATGACGGGCGCGAGCCGCGCGCGCGCTGGCGCGTCGCCACCGTGCGCGAAAAGACCACCGACGAATATGCCGTGCTGCTCGTGTCGCTCTGCCAGCAAAGCGGCTTCACGCTCGGCGACATCGACGCGGTGATCATCTCCTCCGTGGTGCCGCCGCTGACGCCGGTCATGCAGCAGCTCGCCCGCCAATACCTGGGGCGCGAGGCCATCGTCGTCACGCACCAGACGCCGCTGGGCGTGCGCCTGCTGGTCGATAATCCCTGGGAGACGGGCACCGATCGCCTCTTGAGCGTGATGGCCGCCGGCGCGATGTATTCTGTGCCGGCGATCATCATCCAATTTGGGACGGCGACCAGCTTTGATGTCGCCTCGCCGGAGGGGGACTTCCTGGGCGGCGTCATCGCGCCGGGCCTGGGCATTTCCGCCGAAGCGCTGGCCCGCGCCGCCTCGCGTCTCTATCAGGTCGAGTGGATCGCGCCACCGACGGTGCTGGGCAAGAACACGAGTCACACCATGCAGTCAGGCATCGTCTATGGCCACGCCGCGATGGTCGAGGGCATCGTCAGCCGGCTGCGCCAGGAGATGCCAGGGGGCGCCCACGCCGTCGTCATCGCGCACGGCGGGCTGGCCGACATCGTGGCCAGCGCCACTCAGGTCATCGATATCCATGCTCCCATGCTGATCCTCGACGGATTGCAACGCGCCTACGAGCGCCTGAGCGCCGCTGGCCAGCCGCTCACTTGACGCGATCGCCTTCCATTCACCATACTGCCTGGGAAACCCTCGGAGAGCGTCGCACTGCCTCTCGCCCGCCGCGAGCCACTTGTTAGCAGCGACTCAAGCCACGAAGCAATCAGTGAGGAGCGCGCCATGTTGAGTGTCGAATCGGCTCAAGAGTCCATCCTCGCGCAGATCAAGCCGCTGGGCGCTGAGACCGTCACCTTGCACGAAGCCTACGGCCGTGTGTTGGCGCACGATCTCGTGGTGCCGATAGACCTGCCGCCTTTCGCCAATTCCTCGATGGATGGCTATGCCGTCCGGGCGATCGATCTCGCCGGGGCCGACCCTTCGACGCCGGTCCCGCTGCGGGTCGTCGGCACTGTCGCGGCGGGCTCCATCTTCGCGGGCGAGATCCAGCCAGGGCAGGCGGTCCGCATCTTTACCGGTGGCGCGCTGCCCGCCGGGGCTGACGCCGTGGTGATGCAAGAAGAGACCGCCGTGGGTGATGAGGGAACGGTGCTCGTCAGCGCGCGGGTGACGGTGGGGCAAAACGTGCGCCTCGCTGGCAGCGACGTGCGCGCGGGGACGACACTCGTGCCGCGCGGCGCCACCTGTGGGCCGAGTGAGATCGGGGCGGCGGCGGCGGCGGGGTTTGGCGTCGTGCGCGTGAGTCGCCGGCCTTGGGTGGCCATCGTCTCGACCGGGGATGAGCTGGTCGATCCGGGGCGCCCGCTCGGCCCCGGTCTCATCTATAACAGCAACGCCGCCATGCTCGCCGCCGCTGTGTATGAGGCGGGCGGCGAGCCGCTGCCCTTGCCCTGCGCTCACGACACCGAGGGCGACATTCGCTCCGCGCTCGACCAGGCCCAAGCGGCGGATCTCATCATCACCTCCGGGGGCGTCTCGGTGGGTGAGTACGATCTCGTGCGCAGCACCCTCGAGCGCATGGGGCGCGTCGATTTCTGGCGCGTCAACGTGCGCCCCGGCAAGCCGACGGCGTTTGGCTGGCTGAGCGAGCGCCCCTTGCTGGGCTTACCGGGGAATCCCGCGTCGTCGGCGGTGACGTTCGAGCTGTTTGTCAGGCCGGCGATTCGCGCGCTGTTGGGGTGCGCCCGCCTCTATCGCCAGCAGATCAGCGCGCGGCTGGGCGTCGCGATCGCGCGGGGCGACCGGCGCCATTATGTGCGCGCGCGGCTGAGCTATGAGGATGGTCAGGTCATCGCCGTGCCCAACGGCGATCAGGGATCGCATCGCATCTCGTCGCTGCTCGGCTCGCAATCCTTGCTCATTATTTCAGAGGGCGAAGGAGACGTGGCGGCGGGCGAGATCGTGCCAGCTCTGTTGCTGACTTGAGGGGATAGCCTTCCACGCTACGAGCGCGCCGCCACGCATGAAGCACATGTGGCGGCGCGCTCTGGTCATGTCTCGGCTTTTCCGTTATTCGCGGACGGGCGGCAGGCGGCGCGGCGCGGGACGGCGCGAGGGCTTGATAGGGCGAGGGCGGCGGCCCAGGCCGATGTCGTCTTCTTCTTCGTCTTCCCAGGCTTCCTCGTCAGAAAGTGATTCGAGGCTGGCGGCTTCTTCTTCATCAGGCTCGACACCAATCTCCTCGAGCGAGTCCAGATCGTCGCTCGGCGCCGCCGCGCCTTTGGTGAGCTTGCTCAGCACTTCTTCGGGGCTGTCGTCGTCGCTAAATGGTGATTCTCCCGCGTCGGCGTCCTGGCCGATGCCCAGCGCGGCCAGCTCGGAGAGATCCTTGAGCGTCGTCGTCTTAGGCACCGCCTGCGGCTTGGGCTTGATGGGCCTGGGCAACGGCTTGGGCAGCAAGTCCAAATCGTCGTCATCGAGCACAGGAGGGATGGCAGCTTTGGCTTGGGGTCGCGCGATGGACGGTTCGGGCGCGATCGCCGTCGCGCTCAGAGCGCCACCCCCGATCTGCCGCGCGATCCCGATCCAATACTGCGAGTAAAAGTGGGGGCGCTCAGTCTCGGAGTCTTTTCTGTTCATTTTTTGTCCTTGGAGCGATTTCGCATGAGATGCGAATCGAGGAAACACCGGTATCTGTAACTGATACATATTTCGCGGCGATTGTCAAGAACCGGGCGGTGAAATCAGCTTTTTCAGATCTGCGCGAGAAGGTCTTTCCTCGAAAGGTCGGAGTGAGCAATCTCCCGTTATGCCGGCGGCTCATAGCGCCGCGCCGGGGCGTCGGGCAGACCAAGCGCCAGCAGCGCGATGGCCGTCAGCACGCCGACGACGAGCAGGCGGTCGGCCAGCACGTTGGCGGCGGCGGCAATCGCCAGAACGGCGATGACCAGCGCGCCGAAGCCCAGGCCCAGCCCGCGCATGGCCCGCGTGTCGGTGAGTGACGCGACGATGCCGTACGCGCCCTGGCGATAGGCGATGAGAGGCGCCTGGGCCAGCGCCCACAGCCCCACGCCCAGCCAGACGACCGCCAGCCCGATGCCCTGCGTCGCGGCGCTGCCCTTGAGATAGTCCGCCGCCAGCGTGCCGGGGCCGATGCCCGCCAGCCAGTGGGCCAGCGCCGTCATCGCCAGATAGAGTGCCAGCGTCACCACGCTCGCCACCACCAACGCGCGCCGGCGCTCGCCGGGAAGATGTCCCACCATAACGATCTCTCGCTCTCGATTCAGTGGATCAGGCTGTGGGTCGAGCGGCTGACGACATGCGTGACCAGCAGCCAGTTGCGTGCCGCGATAGGCACCGGCGCCAGCTTATTTTCGTCGGCGGCGCGACTCAGCCAGGGCAGATCGGGGCTGGCGGCGATGCAGTCAAAAGCGCCCAGCCGCCGGCCGTCGTTGCGCGGGCGCAGCGGCACGCGCGCGGCGGCGACGGCACGCGCGACCATTGACCGTGCCGCTGTGGCGTCCATCTGGCCGAGCTGCGTCGCCTCGTCGCTCGTGGCCATCAGGCGGCGATGCATATATTCGACGGCGAACGGGCCGATGGTGCCCTCATCGAGCACTTTGGCTACGTCGCCGGTGCGCGCCTGCACATAGCGCAAGAACTCCGCGCCCAGCTGCGCCTCGGGGATCCGCTCGCGCAGCTTGAGATAGAGGTCGTCCAGGTCGATGCCGTCCCAGACGGCGTTGTCGGCGACGGCCAGATCGCGCGAGAGCGAGGCGTTGAGCGCGTCGTCGCTGGCGATGGCCACCGCGTCGTCGTGCAGGTTGTGGGCGATGCGGCCCAGGCTGGCGCGCCAATGCTCGACTTCCCCCCGCCACTGCTCGACGGTGGCGATCAAATCGCGTAGCACGCTGATCCTCTGCTGGTGCTCAAAGCCACGCGCCAGACCCAGCCAGAGGACGGCGCGCTCCTGGGCATAGGCGCGCTGCCAGCGGCGCAGGCGGGCGATCTGCCAAAACGCCGGAATGAGCGCCAGCGCCACGATGACCAGCGTGGCCAGAGCGCCCCACGCCAGGGCGGCGCTGCCCACCATCAGCGGCTGAAGCGACGCGGGCAGGTGTGCCACAAGGCGCGGCGAGCGCAGCACGCCCGCGGCCACCGCGCCAAAGATTGCCAGCAGCACGGCGACCAACCCGATCGTCGCCGGCACCGGCGTGCGCTTGAAGGTCGCCGCCACGACATCGTGCATGAGGGATTCCGTCTCGTGCGCCATTTGCGGCGTCTCGAGCAGCGGCTGCACGGACGGGAACTGGGGAATGCCGCCGGCGGGGTGGTGCTGGCGCAGCCGCTCGGCCAGCACCAGGTTGTGCTCTTTCATCTGGCGGATGACTTCCGCGCCCTCGTCCTCATTCTGGCGCAGCTCGTCGACGAGCGCGTCGCGCATGGCCTGAATGTAGGCGTGGCCGCGCGCGACACCCTCGGGCGCGAGTGCGTGCTGGCTGATCTCGCTGCTCAATTCGCGGCGCAGGTCGGCGCTCAGGCCAGTGTAGCTCTGTGCCAGAGCGTCGCGCCACGAGTCAAGCTCCAGGCTGGTCTCATAGTCGATCTGCGCGCTCAGGTTCCAGAAGCGCTCGTCGTCAAAGACCAGGCGGCTCTGCGCGGTCTGCCAGCGCCAGGTGAGCGGCGCGCCGTCGGGCGTGGCCGCGCTGAGCGCGAGCGCATGCCAGGTGTCGGCGCCGCCCTGGCTCGAGAGGCGCAGCGGCAGTCGATCGGGCAGCGGGCGGCGATCGGTCACGAGGCGCGGCCGCAAGGTGCGCTTGCGCCATTCCTCCGCCGCCTGGCGCGCCTCGGCGTCGAAGCCGTTCTGAGCGGAGGGCACCACGGCCCCGCCCTCGCCGCCAATCAGCGCCCGCTGCACCAGCACGTCGGCGGCCATCCGGTGCGCCAGATAGTCAGTTAGCGCGTGCGACGGCTCGGCCACCAGCGACGTGCCGATCGAGCCGAGCCGGTTCACCGCCGGGTCGGCGTCGAGGGCCGCCATCGAGAGATCCAGCGCGTCCTTAAAGCCCGGCTCTTCCAGCAGCCCGGTGGCGAAGAGCGCGAAAAGCGATTCCGCCATCGCGTAATGCAGCTCGCTGTGGCGCATGAACTGACTCTTGTCGTCCCACGTCTCATAGACGAAAGCGTAGAGAAGCGGCGGCTCGCCGACGTGCCCAGTGGCGGGATTGCGCCACGCGAGCAGATCGCGCCAGGGCTGCGCCTCGATCCTGGCGCGCCAATCATGCGCCCCCGGCAACGACGCGCGACCGTTGGCCGTTTCCTCGGGCGCGGCGACCACCAGCGCGAAGCGGCGCGCGTCGCTCTGTTCGTTGATCGTGCGCGTGATGCGCTGCGCCTCGCGCGCCGTCTCGGCCAGCCAGGGGGTGTCGGCCCGCCCCACCAGATAGATCGCCATGTCGTTGGGGAGCAGCCGGAAGCCGTGCGACGCCAGCGCCTCAGCGCCGCCGATGTGCTGCACCTGGGCGACGGTCTCGCGCAGGGCCTCATCGAAGGGGCGCGGCGCCTGCCAGCCCAGGCGGCCAGACGACGTGGGCACGGGCCGCGAGGGCGTGCGCGAGAGCAGCGCGGTCGGCGCCGACACCCCCGCCTCGACGGCGAACAAGCCCTGCGTGCCGGCCATGCTCGCGCCCAAGAGCTGGTTGCCCGCCCCGCGCATGACGCGCACGAATCGCAAGCGCGCCTGCACCAACGGGTCGAGCATGCCGCACAGATGGCGCAGCTGGCGAGCCACTTCCTCGGCCTCGTCATCGAGCACCAGCACGACCGTCGCCAGCAACGGCACAGGCGACGCGGTTCGCGACGGCTTCATCTTAGTGCTCCCCTCTGTTTTGAATGACCCGGCCTGCGCGATTAGCTGCGCGCCCGGCGCTCGACGCGGTCGATGAGGTTGCGCGCCGTGGGCGACACGGTGAAGGAATCGCCGCCAGGTGACACGTCGTCCAGAGAAGGCGCGCCGACGCTCGCCATCGACGGCACGCTGCTGTTCGTGGCACGCTCGGCGGGGTCGTAAAAGACACCGGGCTTGACCACCAGCTCTTGCAGCGCATCGCAGGTAAACACTGGAATGCCGCCCTGATTTTGCCACATCGCCAGCCGGTCGCGCAAGGATTTGACGCAGCCGCCCGAAGCATCAGCCAGATAGGGAATCGCCGACAGGCTGATACCGTGATGGCTGAAAAGCAATTGCAGGCGATAGGGGTCGTTGGAGGGCAGCAGCTCGCCGGGTGGCACATAGCCCGGCCCGCGCTCGCCAAAGCCGCCGACCGACTGGCGCGCCCGCTCGACCCATTGCCGCTCGCGCTCGTCCTCATAGTCCACCGCCAGATGCGCGCGCACCTCGAGCTGGCGATAGGCCTGGTCGCCCCACAGGCTGGGGTCGTGGCGCAGCGTCGAGCGCGCCGTCGCCGCCATCCAGCGCATGTGGTTGGTGATCGCCGTGTCTTGCGAGGCGCGATCGGTGGGGTACACCAGCTTGATCGCTTGCAGCAAGCGCATCTCGCCCAGCCGATTCCCGTACGCGACGATCATCTCGTCCATCATCGCGTTGGTCTCGCGCGTCGCCGTCTCGCGCGCCACCGTCTCGTTGGTCTTGAGGGCCGCCGCCATGCGCTCGGTCGCATGCTTCATGATCAGCTGCGCCTCGCCCTCTGAGACGGCGGTGTCGAGCTTGTTGATCGCTGTGGGGTCGGGGATGGCGTCGGGGTCAAAGACATTGTGGCGATACGGGTGCTCTTGCGTCAGCCGCCCGCTCATCTCAGGCGACTCGACGTGCTCGGCGTTCCAGCGCTGCTGGATGTAGCCCAGCGTCGCCAGCATGACGCCGATCATGCGCGTGCGCTTGGCGATCTCTTCCAGCATGCGGTCGGCGATGGCGTTAGTCTGCGTGATGCGGTGCCGCTGCAGCTCCTCCGAGCACGCCTGCTGATAATACGCCTTGCGCTTGCGCTCGTTCTCGGCGGCGAGCTGATCGGGACCCCAGCGTGACATCACCGGCTGGCCGGCATAGGTCAGCTCTTTGACCTTGCGATATTCCTCGGCCCACAGGTTCAGCGCGGCTTCCAGGCGGGGCAGCGAGCGCGCCCAGTTCGGATTTTGACACATATTGTCGAGCGCGGTGACCTGTTGCAAAATGGCATTGTCGCGCTGCTCGCCAAACGCCTGCTCGATGACCTGCCCATAGCGATTGATCGACTGGATGATCTCGCTGCCGCCCCAGCGGCGCGGCTCTGGCGCGGCGCGGCGCTCGCGGTCGCTGACGCGAAAGGCTTCCATCGTGGTGCGCGCGGGGCAGAGGTGGTTGCGCACCAGATCCTCGTCGCGGAAATCCAGCGTGGCGGGGGCGATCGCCTCGCTCAAGATCTGCTCCGCGCGCCGCCGGGCAAACCCCAGGGCCAGATCGTCAGCGGGAAAGACGACCTCGAGCGGGCACATCGCGCCGACATTCGTCACCAGTCCGCCGTCGTCGTGCTCTTGCAAGGCGGTGAGGTCCGGCCTGAGCGCCTGCTCGCGCTTGCCGATGCCCGTCAGGTTTTGCATGCGCATGGCGATGCCCATGCCTACCATCTGCGACAGCTGCTCGATCTGATCGCCGAGCTGGGCGTCGTCGATCAAGAAGACCTCATCCACGACGCCGCTGGGAATGCGAATCTTGAGGTTGCCCATCTCGAAGGTAAACATCTGCGCCTTGTCGTCGCCCTTGAGCAGCATGGCCTCAAGCTCGAGCAGAGCCGCCAGGCTGTTGCTCTTTTGGATGGCCTGGCGCTCGAGTGCGATATTGCCGACATTGACCGGCAGCATGGCATAGACGAAGACGTTGCCGCCGTGATTCATCTTGCGCAGCACGTGGCGCGTCATCGCCGCCAGCGCCGGCAGCGCGCCGCTGCCCGTGCCGCCGCCCAAAAAGCAGACGATGTTGATGGTGATCAAATCCGCGTCGGGCGCGTGACCGGCGGCATCGACGGCGGTGATGTTATTGATCAGCGCCTCGAGGTGCTGCTCGATCAGCGACGAATTGAAGACCACCGCGCCGTGTCCGTTCTGGCGGATTCCGCCGGCGCCCATGCGCGTGTATTCGGGCAGGCGCGTGCCCATGCCGCTCGTGATGACCAGCCAGCGCTGCTGCTCTGGCGTCAGCGTCGTCAGGTACGACGACAGATCGCTGAATCTGAGGGTTTGCTTGATCATCGGCGAAGCGTCGCTGGTCGGGCGATGCGCCTCGTCGATCTCGTTCGAGAGCGTCTCCAGATCCAGATACAGACTGCCGACGCGCTCTTGATCCGTTCTGCTGAGATACGGAAGCTCGTATTTCGCGATCCATAAGCCGGCCTGGGCCGCTTTGGTGCCGATGTAGACGTTGAGCACCGGACGCGAGATGCGCTGTGCCACGCTGATGGGCGCCGGGGCGCCGTTGCTGCTGCTTGCCATATGACTAGCCTGCCCTTTCAAATGTACTCGAAAGTACACTGTCCATTGTTCCTGCTTCATCCGCCGTGCCCCAGGAGCCTTGAAATCAGCTGCCCTGGTTGGTCTTACCGTTGTCCACAGGCATCTTTTTCGTCCGGTCTGAGCCAATACCCAGGACGCTCGCGATTCACGCGAGAAGAGCATACCAGCGACGAGCTTCCTGTTCGAGATTGCGCGCCGCGTTCAGGTCACGGTCGATGACCAGGCCGCACACCAGACAGATATAGGTCCGATATTTGAGCGGCATGCGTTTCTTTGTATGCCCACATCCCGAACAGCGTTTGGTCGATGGGAAGAAGCGATCTACGATGATGGTGCGCCCATTCGCCGCCGCTATCTTTTTCTCAAACATCGTCAAGAGGGTGCCAAGCCCCGCGTCGGCCATCGCTCGTGCCAATCTCCGGTTCTTCATCATCCCTTTGATATGCAGGTCTTCGATCCCGATGACTCCACAGGTTCGCGCGATCTGCGTCGTCATCTTGTGATGAGCGTCCTCGCGCCGACAGGCGATCTCATAGTGCAGCCGTGCCAGTTTCAGCCTGGCTTTCTCCCGATTCCTGCTCCCCGTCTTGGTCTCTGGATCGTAGGCTTTCTTACTCAGCCTTCGGCCCAGCCGTTGCAGCTTTTTGATCTGCCTGGTCAACGGTTTTTGGTTTTCAAGCCGCCGTCCATCGCTCACAATCGCTGCCTCTTTGATACCCACATCAATACCGACCGTTGGATGGGTATTCTCGCAGACCGTGTGCTGCACCTGCACCTGAATACTGATGAACCACCACCCCGCTTGAGAGCTGACGGTGGCGCCAAGAATCTTGCCCGAGAAGCGCAACCGCTCCGCCAGATTGATGCGACCGAGCTGCTTCTTGCGCTGGCGCGTGGCTGGTTCTTGCCGCCGGTTGGCCACAAACTCACCTAAAACCTGAGGACAGACCCAAAAAGCACCCAGGGCGAAGCGATCGTTGGCCAGGTAAAAGGACTCGTGCGATTTGCCTTTCTTCTTGAATTGGGGATACCGCGATTGACCAGCAAAGAACCGCTTGAAGGCATCGTCGAGATCAAAGAAGGCGCCCTCAATGGCACTTTTAGTCACCTCATAGGTCCAGGGGAACGCCTCGGCTCGGATGGCGTTGAACTGCTGCTTGAGCGCGAGGGCAGAAGGGTGCTCGCCTGCCGCAAGTTGACGCTGCCACTCGGCCAGGCCCCAATTGTAGACGAATCGGCGCGTCCCCGCAGCACGACGTAAATAGTCTGCTTGCTCAGGCGTCGGATTGAGGCGAATCTTGTGCGCCTTGATGGTGCTGGCCATGTCCTCCTCCTTTTCATACCAAACAAGGACATCTGATCGCCTTCAGATACTATGGCGTATGTGTTTCGCTATCTAGTCGTACCTCCGTAACCGAGTCTCGATAAACGATCAATGTCGCCGTCGCCTGAAAGCGCGGCTGCGATCACCAAGCTTGCCCGCGCAGGCTCGATGTCGCCTCAAAAGTGAGCGATCTATCCATGAAAGACCTCCGGCCCCCTCTCCATTCCGATGAAGGGGGAAAGATGAGCGTCAATCCCGGCGCGTGCTGCGGCCGCGTCGCAGTCGATCGCCCAGGGGGGTGCCGCTCGCCACGTCGGCGATGCGGTTGGCGACGGCGCTGGCGGGCGACCCGACATCCTCGACGCGGCGCACGTCTTGCTCGAAGGTCCATTCCGTCGTCTGACCAGCCTCAGACATCGATACTCGCATATTGCTCACCAGCGTCTCGGCGCCATCCGCCGGGGTGATCGGGCGCCCGTCGATGCGCCACACCGGCGCGCCGCCCTTGCCGCGCGGCTGGCGCACGCGGATGGCGACCTCGTTGCCCCGGCGGAAGACGAAGCGCAGATTGTCGGGCAGCGAGACTTCGCCCGCCGGCACGACGTTGGGCGCGAAATAGCGGCGTAGCGACCAGCCGTGCCAGGCGATCGGCAGACCGGGATCCAAATCGCCGCGCATGCGGGCGCTCCGGTTGATCGCCAGATCGATCAGGCGCGAGCGGCCGTTGGGCTTGGCGCGCACCGTGTAATTCACGGGACCATAGATGAAAAAGACGGTGACGAAAGCCAGCACGAGCAGATAGAGCAGCGTGATCGCCCACGCGCGCAGCTCGTCGAGCAGCGAGGGCAGCCCGATGGTGACGACGACACGCGCCGATGACGTGACCAGCGCGCCATACGTGTCGTGAAAGCGGCCGTGCGCGACGAGCGTCACCGCGAAGGTGCCGTGCGCCCCCACCGGCCAGAAGAGGCGGAAGTTTTGCCCGTCGCTCTCCACGTCGATGGGCACCACCGCGCCAGATGTGATATTCGTTCCCGTCGCGGTGACGGTCGCGTCGCTATAGGGCGTCGCGCCGACGAGCACCTCGCCGTTGACCAGCGCCTGGGGCCGCGCCGCCAGACCTTGCAGCGGCCAGTCGGCGGGGTGCCAGCCCACGAGATCGGACCCAAACCCCGGCAGCGAATAGACGAATTGCAGCACCGGGTCCCACGTCACGACGCGCACGGCGACGGGGTGCGTCACCGCGTTTGACACGGGGGCGAGCGTCACCGGCGAGATGAGCACCGGCGTGGGAAAGAGCGTGAATTGCGCGACGATCGTCACCGCCGCCGCTGTCTGGCTGACCGCGCTGGCCGAGACGGCGATCTGATACGAGCCAGCGGGGTCGCTCGTCGGGATCGTCACTGCACCGGCATAATTGCCCGTGCCGCCTTGATCCGAGAGCTGCGCCTCGACGGCGTTGGTCGGGCCGCCGCCAGCATACGAGACGACCGCCGTCACCGCGTACTGCCCGACGCCGGCATTGCCGTGAGCGGTATCCACCAGATTCGCGGCGAGCGTCACCGGCTGGCCCAGCGGCAGCGTCGCGCCCTGGGCGGGCCTGGCCAGCGTCAGGGCCAGCGTCGAGACGACGAGGCTATCCATCAGGAATTGCCCGCCGCCGGTGACGTTGATCGTCCAGATCCCCGGCTGGGGTGTGTCGATGCTAAAGATGACGTAGTGTGGATCGGTCGCCACGAATGCGCCCGGCGTCGCCGCCGCGATCGTCTGGCCGCCGGGGGCTGTCAGCGTGACCGTCGTGCCCGGCTGATCCTTGACGGCGATGACGTCCAGGTGGGCGACGAAGCCGCCGACAGTGAAGTTGCGCTGCGTCGTGCCGCCGTTGAGCGTGATGGGCGCGATGGTCTGCCCCGGTGTGCGCCCGTTGCGGATAGAAAAGATGTCCACGAAGAACGCCGCCAGATTGAGTGGCGAGACACCCTTGACAGGCCCTTTGCCGTCGTCGTAGAATTTGCCGGCGGTCGCGTTGGAGATGTCACTCAAGAAGCCGTGGAAGCTGGAATCCGCGCCCAGCGCGATGGTGTCGATGGGCCAGCCGCGCGCTTTGAATTGCGGCACGAGATCGCTCTGAATGGCGGCGACCTGCTGATTCGTGTCGGGGAACGGCACGCCGTCGGTGAGCAGCACGACCGAGCCAGGGACGTGGCCGCCTTGCGTCGCGCTGCTGAGCATGCCGTAGGCCTGGGCGAGCGCGTCATAGGTGGGGGTGTTGCCGGAGGGCGCGCAGTTATGCGTCGCGGTGGCGATGGTCTGCTTGAGCGCCTGACGGTCGGCGACGGTGGCCATCTCGACGGGATTCGAGACGGAGCCGGCTTTCTGGAAGTTATGGTTGCCGCCGCGCGCGCCTGACGCATTCGTGAGATCGATGACGCCGACGAAATCGCCGGCGGCGCTCAGATCAATGTAGGCATTGGCCGCCGAGCAGCGCAAGCCGTTGGGGTCGTTTTGCGCCATCGAGCCAGACATGTCGAGCACCAGCACCGTCACGTGCCCGCCGGTCGCGGGCGCCGCCACGGGGGCAGCCTGTGCCAACGCTGGCAGCGTGCCCAGCGCGACGAGCGCACAGGCAAGGGTCGCCGCCAGTGTCGAGAAGTGCCTGAAACGGTGAGCTATCGTCATCGATTCATCTCCGCAGCGATGAAAGCACGAGCTTGACGCAGGTGACACCAACCAGCCGGCGATCGAGACGCCCTAGTGGTTAGCGTATCTCGTACCGATCGCGGTGTCAAGAAACACGGATGAGTTTCGCAGAGAGGCTGCCATATCATATGCACATCGTAACGCATTTGAGGGGGGTAACACTAGTAACGCGCATCACATGATGAGTATGAATATGTCACAAGCGCGAAAAACCTCCACTTATCCCCGTCAAGCATCTGAGCGCCGCGAGCTTGCGCCGCCGGGGGATGAACCCCCCGGCTCGAAAAAAGAAGCCCTCCGGGCTGCTGTCGGGGATGAATGCCGGCCCCATCGCACATGCCCGCCTGAATCCAGGGGCGCCGAGCGAAAGTCCTCATTTGTTTCAATCTGCCGCCAGCAATCATCTCAACACTGGTGCCGCATCTCGCGCCTCGGACGTCTCCGTCGCTGGCGCCGTAGGGGATGCTGGCACCGCGACCTGTACGAAATTCGGCATCAAAAAGGCGTCTCGTCGCATTCCTTGTCCTATATCACCCCGCTCGATCTTGTTATGTGGGAAGCGCCGAGAGATCCATGGGTTGATGAAGACATCGACGACAATGCCTTTGATCTGGTCGAGCTGGCGCATGCTGAGTGAATCGTCCTCGATGACGACGGCGCGCACGTTTTGCAGCGCATAGCTGGGCACGTTGGACGGGCGATGGAACAGTACCTCATAGACGAGATAGAGCTTGATGAACGGATCTTTCTTCGCCTTGGCTCCTTCATGTGATTGGGGCCGCGCGCCGTTTGGCGCAGCTTGCGCCAGATCGCTCACGGCGGCACGCGCGATGGGCACTTCGAGCGACACTTTGTGAACCGCTTCGTCGCGCGATGACCGCGAGATGCGATACGACGCTTTGCGGACGTCGCCAAGAATCCGCTCATCCTTCGCGTCTCTGACAGGCGCCCATGCCGCCGCCGATTGCGCGTCATCGATCAAAGCCACCGCGGTCTCTTGATCGAGCGGCGCTTCCAGATTGATATCCATCTCATAGTAATTCCAGGTTTTATGATGACGCTCGTGGACATGCTTCGCGTCGCGCATCAAGATAGTGTTCGCCAGATTGCTGAGCCATCGCTGGAAGATATACGCGCCTAGCAGTAAAGGAACCAGTATCACGAGCGCGAGCAGGAGCACTAGAATGGGGCTGATCAAGAGGCCGCGAGAAGCGCTCGCGGATTGAAAGATGTAATAGACAACGCTCAGCAGGGCCAGCAAGACGCTGGTCAAGCTAAAGGCGTTTGAAATGAAACTGACGATGGTCGATCGCTCAGGCGAGGGGGTCGAGTCGATGCGCTCGCGCAATCGCTGGATTTCGGCGAACGTCTCTTGCTGGCTGCGAATGCGCTCCTCCTCGATCAGCAATTCTTCCTCGTTCGTCTGCTCCATAGCTCGCTCCAACCCCTGGATGTCCTCCTGAATGTTCTTCAGCAGCGCATTCCAGTTGGAGTAATACTCCTTGAGATGCCGCGTGGCCTGCTCGTGAAGCGAATCGACGCAGGCGCTCAGATACCAGCGCACGTTGCTCAGGAGCGGATATTTGGCGGCGAAGAGCATCACGTAGCCGCGCAGCTGCGCTTCTTGCACCCCTGGAATGCGATCGCCCTCATCCGGCGATTCGACCTGCACCAGCGGCTCCTGGCGGTGCGTGATCCCCATCATGCGATAGAGCAGCGACCGCCGGCACCGCTCGATGCGCCACTTGAGGGTTTGCAGCGTCTCGCTACCCGTGACGCGAATGAATTGATACAATAAATGCGCCTGAATCGCATCTTTCATGGTGTTGTGAAATAGCTCGTGGGCGTCGTTCTTGTGAGCATGTCTCGCGTGTTTCTTCTGATGATCGTCGTGGCTCAAGCCGGCCGCGCTCAGCAGAGGATCGGCGTGCCGCACGATTTCCTCGACGCCTTCCAGGGTCAGGGCCTTGGGAGTGTTGGTGTGCTCTGTGCCTCCTTCTGGGGCGTGCGCCTCCTCGGGCTGCGCCGGATGAGAGCCATCAGGCTGGGGTGTCTGCCTGGCTGGCGCGTCCGGTTGGTGTAGCTGTGCTGTCAGGCTCACCTGTGTAGGAACAACGATCGCTTCGATGAAGGCGCCCAGCGTGTATTCACGCTTGACTTTCTCCGGATCGGTCTCGTCTTTGAGATCCATGGGGCTTTCAGGCGCAGGCGCGGTCTCGTCATTCTGACTGGCGGTGCTATAAAAAAAGACCCGGGGATCAAACGTATAATTATACAATCCCTCCAGGATGGTGTTGAGCTGGGTGAAGGTCAAGATTCCTTGAATGGTATCGCGATAGTCGATCAGGCTCTGCTCGCTCTCCGCTGGCGGAATGATCCCCGGCTCATCGTCCACACCCGAATAATGCGAGAAATAGGCGCTCCCCACCAGGCGCAAGATGTGCTTGCGCAGGGCGTGCTGGATGCAGTGTCTCATCGACGAGGAGTGCGCCAGATCATCGACGATGCCGAGCCAGATATAATAGCCGTTGGCGTTGACCGTGAGGATCAACCCGTGAAAATGTTCTTTGAGCTGGGCGATTTCTTCTTCTTCTGTCTTCTTGAGGTAGTGCTGAATCAGCGCGCTGGTTGATTCCAGGTGCTGATCGCCGGCGATTTCTCGCAAGCTCATCGCCAGGAGCCGGTGGCTCTCCGCGTCGTGTTGCGTCACCTCGGTCTGCTGGTGCGCCAGGTGATTGACGATCGCTGCGACCAGCGAATATTTCAATCCCTCCTCCCAGTCCTCCTGGCTTAGCGTTTGAGCGGTGCAGACGATGCCAATGGGATCATGCAGATCGTCGAACCCCTCCTCCTTATTGGAATAGACTGGAGACACCAGCTGATATTCGGGGTATTTCCCCGACGACAGTACGGACACGAGCCGACGATACACCGACACTTGCAAGTTGGGTTTTTGCGTCGCGGGATCGAGGCAGAGCTTACGCAGGTGAGGATCGTGCAAATGATCGTATGCGCGCAACCGCTCATCTTGCCGATGATGGAAGAACGACGATTGCCCGCATGGCAGCCAAAACCCCATAGCGATGGGGTGTTTCGCGCCCGATTGTGCCATAAGGTTTCCTCCCGACAGTATTGCGGTGTGAAATGAAGAATGATATTCTTCTCGTCACGCTCCCTTAGAGATAATGGGATGTTACCCACCATTAGTAATCCTCATTGAACACGTTCTTGTCAAGTGTGCGTATCTTGTTCATCTCATCGAAGACAGAATATGATTGTGGGCTTTTTCGTCAAAGGGTGGAAATCTTCGCGCAATCTCGCTCTCACTCGTGTTTGAGTGAGAGCGCAATGCCGTCACAGGCGCAACAAGGCGCGGAAGGGGATGATTTTTGAGCGGAAAAATAATCTGGGTGAAGCTGGCGGCGGGAGCGCCCCCTCACGGCGTGAGGGGCAGATCCGCCATCAATTGCCCCTCGGCATAGGCCAACAGCGCTCCGCCGGTGGCGCTCGCGGGCGCGCTATTCGCCGTGTTGCCTTGTCCGGTGTTACCTTGTCCCGAACTTTGTCCTGAATTTTGTCCTGAACTCTGTCCCATATAGGCGTTGTTCGCCAGAGATACGATCTGCGCGGTCGCCGCCACATTTGATGGATTTTTGAGCAGTCCGACCAGATCGGCGTCAATGGATGTCACCCAGCCTTTGATGTTGCCCAGCGCGACGATCACGCGGTCGGCGTGAGTGCCTATCGCGGCGGTGGCGTCAGGCTGCGTTTTGGCCAGCGTGGCGTGATCCGTCGCCTCATCGAGATAGCCTGATCCGGGCGAGCTGGCATGCGCGAGCAGGCCGAAGCCGTCCCCTACTCCTACGCTCGCTTGTTTGCAGCTCGCGGGGAGTGGTTGATAATTCGCTCCTTGCGTCCCCTCGGCGATCGCGATCATGCCGAGAATCGTGCATCGTGTATTGGTGGGATTGAGGGTGCCGGAGCCTAATTGGCCCGCTTCCATATCGAGCAGGTGTGTCTGCTCGACCACCCCGATCAGCAATCCGATCTTGCCGGGGGTGGTCGGATAGCTGAAGACGAGATGACGGATGTGAATGAACGTATCAGGGGGAAACGTGCCAGAGAGGACGATCTTGCCGAGTGGCGCTTGTGACTGTCCGTGCTCGAGCGTGATCTCGACCTGATTTCCCGCTCCGACGAGATTCACGTCCGATCCGCTCGCGTCCTGGTATTGCAGCGTATACGTCTGGCCATGCGCGCTGAGCGCTCCCAGCGAGATGATCTGCTCGCTGGCGTTGTCGATCAGCCAGGCTTGATAGAGTGAGCCAGTGGCGGGCGCGGGCAAATGCGACGCGGTGACGGTGAGGCCGTTTGAATATCCCCCTTGCCGGTCGAAAAAATGCACCGAACCCGTTGCTTGAGCATTGCCTCGTGAGAGCGACGTGATGAAAAACGTGCCGCCGGCCACCATCATCAAGACAAGGGCGACCGCGACGATGACGCGCGCGGGGGTAATGCGCCGGAGCGCGGGGTAAGGAATCCCAGGCTCTATGAGGGTGGAGGGTGGGGGTGGAGGCGTGAGGATCGAGGGAGCGCTGTTTGCCGGCGGATAAGGCGCCGCGACCCTCGCCTCGCCGTGCGGTTCGCCATGGTGCCAGGGTGGCGCCTGGACCGCCTGTGGCTCGCGCGGCGGATCTTCTTCGGTGAAGCGGATGCGCGACCTATTTTGTGGCGCTACGATCTGGTGATACGCATTGGCCAATATGCCTGGCCGGCGAAAGCGCTGCTCAGGAATTTTCGCCAGCGCCTGAGCGAGCAAGGCGTCTAATTCCACCGGAAGATCGGTGCGCCGCTGTCTGAGTGACGGGACGGGCGCGCTCAGAGTCAGGCGCGCGATCTCGTCGGGCGTTCGACCGAGAAACACGGGAAAGCCGGTGAGCAAGCGAAAGAGCACGGCCCCCATCGCGTACACGTCGCTCGAGATCCGCGCCGGCTGGCCCAGGAGCAGCTCCGGCGCGGAGGAATCGGCGTTGCGATAGGCCAGGCGCGTCACTTCGTCTGGATGAGTGCTTTGGAGGACGTAATAGACCCCAAAATCCGCCACGAGCAGGCGACCGTCCAGTTGCAAAAAGAGGCTGTCTGTCGAGAGCGCGCCATGCACGATGTCATGCTCGCTGGCATATTCCAGCGCGGCGGCGAGCTGATCGAGATAGCGCCCGGTGGCGACGAGATCGAGCGGCCCGCTTTGCCTGAGGCGAGTGCTGACGGTCCGGGGGGCTACTTGAGGATAGACGAGAAAGGGAAAGCCCTGGTGCTGCCCCACGTCGAGGATGGGCAAGATGTAAGGATGACGGAGTATCTCGAGGCGAGCGGCTAGTTGTTGAAAGCGATCGACGTACCGACTCTGCGTTCTGGACGCGGGATCTGGCTCAATGGGTACGAGGCGGAGGAAATAGCGTGCCCCTGTCCGCGCGTGGCGGGCGAGAAAGAGAGGGCCAAGAGCCTGCTGCTCGATGATCTGCTCCAGGTGATAATTGCCTATGTTCATCCCGATCAGGGAAGCGATCTCTATATCCATCATCGGCTATCTGCCTCTCATAGTATAATTTCGTCTAGCGTTGTATCGCATCGACTACTTTCTTCGCCTTAGCGGCAGGCTGACTACAACAGCCACTACGCGTTGGCCTTGCGGCGCACGCGCTGCTTGCTTCTATCCTGACAACGATCAGGCAGGTGCAAGGGGATGGGACGCAGGATACAGGATGCGATTCCCTGGGGAAAGGCATCCGGGGCAAACCGGCGCAAAATGTTGTACGAGCCGTTGACATCGGCGTTGATGGTCTGTCCGGTGCTCACTCGGAACTGGCCCCGCTTCACTCGGTTGCCCAGGTAGCGGTCATGATGGCAGATCGGCTCTAGATCGAGAAAGCTACACTTTGACGTATGGCTTTCTTCAATGGTGATGACTTGAATGCCGACGAGTTCCGCCTTGTACGTGAGCAAGTCGATGAAGCGGGCATGCGGGATGAAGACAAACGACTGGTTGTTTTTCTTGCCCATGTGCGGTTCTTGTTTCCAGCCCACATTCTTGCCAATCACCAGCGTCCCGATGCCCTCTTTGACCAACAGGTCAATGATGCCACGGCTGGCCGTGTGCAGGTAATAGGTCAGCGTGCGATGGCGGCGATCGGTCATCTCATCCAAAGCGCATGAGTTGTGCTGATCTTTGGGCAACCTGGACTGCATTTTGGCTCGTCGCTTATTGTACCATTGGTTGAGACTCTTCAACGGACGACCGTTAACAAGCAGGGGCACAAACCCACTCTTGTTTGATGTTATCGCCGCTAAATTATTCACACCAATGTCAATACTGGCGATGAGTGTGGGATCGACCGGCCGCGGAATCAGCGGACGCTCGTAGACGACTTCGACCTCATAATGGGTCGCTTTGGGCACGATGCGGACCTGGGCAATATCCTTGTGCCGCAACTTGGTGGCAACACGGATGGGCACGCCGGAGGGCACAATCCAACCGGCATTCTTGGGGTCACGACTGATGGCTTGATCGGTATAGACGAGCAGATTGCGTCCCTGCTTATCCAGGTATTTCGGCAACTTGGGATGGCCCAGGAACTTTTCGGGATGGGCGCGATATTCCGCGCACGCGGCCTTCCAGCTTTCCCAAGCGGCACACACTTGCTTGAGGACCCATTGAGCCACCTTGCGCGGCAAGGCTTGATACTGCGCGGTGGGGCTAAGGATCACATCCAGTTCGGCATGCGAGAAGATATATTGGTTCTTGATGAACGTTTGCCGCATCACATATAGGGCCGTGTTGTACAAATGCTTACTGGCAAAGGTGGCCTCGTCAATGGCCTTCCAGCGCGGATCATAGCGATCAATCCGGTGCTGTTCCACCAGTTGCATGCTGATCCTCGCTTTCTAACAAGGCTCTGATGGCCTCGGTTTTCCGTTTGGCCCGTCGCTGCCCATACAATCGCGCACTGAAGGAATACACAATCGCTACCAGGTCGCCAATCAAATCCTCTTTGTTATTGCCTGCTAGGTTGACCGCTTCGATCCGCCGTCCTTGCGCAGCGAGCACGGCTTCCAGATAGCGAAAACCAAAGCGAGTAGCACGGTCCTTATGCTCCACGACAATGACTTTCACTGCCGGATCGGCCAATACCACACGAAAAGGTGTCACCACCAGAGTTGTGCGGATCTCGCGCTAAGATCCCATCTTCCTTCTATAGACGATGACGGGTTACTTCTCTTCACCGCAAGACTATACAGAAGCGCGAGACGTTCGTCAAGAGAGTGGCGAGAGTGTAAAAAGGACTGCGGGCGAGGCTTGCTCCTCGTCTCACACGGGGCCAGGCGCTGCTGCCCCTGATGTGGATGGGTTTGGGGCTTCGCCCGCTTGTCCCTTTTGTTCAGTGGGAGCGATCTCGATGTGCCCGATACCTTTATCAGTGGTAGCCGCAACGTATCTGGTGGGTGGCGTAATCGTTATCAGCGCGTCATTGACCGTCAAAGGCTTGGTCAACAACGGATTGATGAAGCGCTCGGTGATCAGTGTCTTGAGCACGCTGATATCCTTCGCGTGCAGATTCCAGTCGTATGTAGAGATGACGCGCAGGTCTTGCAAGGCGTAGCTGTGTTGTCCGCCTGGCCGGTGAAAGAGCACCTCATAGACCAGAAAGAGATCCATGTCCGCGAATATGAGCCGTAATGGCGAGATTTTGTTCCACCAGCGCACGCTCGTCTCGATGTAGATTTTATGCGCGGACTCATTCTCACTCATCCGCTCGACGCGATACGACTTCCTTTCCAGCGAGGAATGAGCAATGATGCGAGGCTTCAATCCCCACAGCCATCTCTCTCTGATCGCTTCGTCAATCTTCATCCAGCGAGGCTTGAGGGCAAATTTCGTGTTGAAGAGCATCTCAGGTCTGTCCGAATTGATGGGTGTATCGAGATGGATATCCATCTCGTAGTAGAGTCGCTCATTGTGACGCTTGCTCTGTCCACTAAACAATTTTCTCAAGCGGAAGTATATCTGGACGAAGCCGCCAATGATCCATTGCAAAACGGAGTTCGCAAGGAGGAGAAGCAAAATGATGATCAGCGCGCTGATAACTATCGAGAGGATCCATTTTTCAAGCGTGAGCTGTGAAAGCAAGCTGGTATATCTGGGAAGGATCCCGAAAAACGTGATTGCTACGGCGGCCACCGCCAGCATGCTGCCCAGTATGTTCACCGCGAGGCTGCTGGTGGGCGAGAGGGAGGTGTCAGAGCGCTCGCGGATGCGATCGATCTCGCCGAGCGTCTCTTGCACTGCTCTGATCTGCTGCTCTTCATAGACCAATCGATCCATACGCGCCTGCTCGACCGCGCGCTCCAGCCCTTTGATGTTGTCGTCGATTCCCTTGATCAGAGCCGTCCACGCATGCTTGAATCCCTCGAGCGGCTCGAAATAGAGTTTTTTGAGTCGCGCGATCTCTTCTGGCTTTTTGCCTGCTTTCTCGATCTCGATGCTGTCATAGGCATCCATGAGATATCGATCGACATTCAGGATGAGCGGATACTTCGCGGCGAAGAGCATGACGTAGCCGCGCAGCTGCGCTTCGTTGACTTCTTCGATATAGTCGCTTTGCTCGGGACTTTCCAGTTGATCGAGCGGCTCTTGCCGGTGCGTGATCTCGATCACTTCGGTGAGCAGCGCGCGGCGCGTGCGCTCGATGCGCCATTTCATCGTTTGCAGCGTGACGACGGCGACCTTGCGCATGAATTGCCGCAACAGGTCGCGCCGCACCTCGTTGTTCAGGCAGTGTTTGCGTAGGCGCTGCGTGGTGGTTTTCACCTCATCCGGCATTGTGATCGCCGTGGGTCCATCGCGCGCCAGGTTCACAATCAACGAGCAGATATCCTCTTGCGATGCTTTGTCCTCTCTTTTGATGGTTGGAGCGGCTTCTTCTGGCGCGGATGAGCCGGATGAACTGGATGCTGTGGATGAGGTCACTGAGGCGGCTGGCGCTGGCGCTGTGCTCTGCTTATCGGAGCCTATGGTCGTCACGGCGACAATGTGCCGAATGAATCTTCCGATAGAGTAGTTCTTCTTGACCTCATCCGGATTCGATCCCCCGAGCTGGAAAAAAATGCGCGGGTCGAAGGTGTAGCTATAGAGGCCTTCGAGAAGAGTGTTGAGCTGAAAAAAAGTGAGGAAGCCCATCTTCGGCCCATCACGATATTCTTCGAGCGTTTGCGGCTGCTGGCCAGCTTCGGGTGTATTGGAGGGCTTTGCGATGTGGCTGTAATAGTCGCCTCCAATCAAACGAGCGATATGCTTTCTCAGGGCAAGCTGAATGACAATCTGAGGGGGAGCAAAGCCTTCCGGCGCGGGTGGCACTCCCGGATGCGTGGCCATCCAGAGATAGAAGCCGCGCGCGCTGACGATCAGGGCAATCGCCCGCACGGCATCCTTTGTACTCTTGTGCACCGCACGCTGGTTTTCAGGGATCGTATCAGGCCACAGGGAGCGATCCTTTTCCGTCGGCCAATCACTTTCCTCGAACTGCTGGGCAGTAAGCAGCACGGCGCTGGGATCAGTATCGTCGTCGCTCAGAGTGCCGATAAGATCCGGCTTGATGCCAAAAGCCCGCGTATATCCTTTGCGATCAAGGACCGTGAGGAGTCGGCGAAACACGGAGGATTGCAGCCTCACAGTCTCAGGAGATACCGACTCACCCGCATCAATACCTTCGTCTTCGATGGTCCCCTCTTTTTGGGATTGAGTGATGCGCCACTCCAGATCTTTTTTCACTATGGCGGCGAGATCGAACTCGTTATCGCTGCACAGCCCGTGATCGGCATGATGCCGGATGAAATTCGCGCGACCACAGGGCAGCCAAAATCCCACTGCCGTCAGATCGTCTGTCTTGCCAGTGGAGATCGCAGGATTGGAAGCCGTCGATGGAGTGCTCAACAGTGAATCTCCTTATTGCCGATAGAGACAAAAATGGACATACTCGCGTAGCGGATCAGATCAAGAGGCCAATGAGAGTATATCATAATTCGTATCGAATGTGAAGTGGCGCGGGTAAGAAATCATGACTCGGTCATAGTCAGAGAGCACACGTTCACAATGTCACTCATTTGCCCATGAGAGAGCGAGAATTGGCACATAAAATCGATTGTGCGGTAATGCAGCAATACTCGACTCGATAGGCTGATAGATTTCCCACGTCTCGCGCGCTATACCAGGTGAAGGATCCTTTTTCAACGCTGAAATGTCTCGAACACAAAGAGGAGAGCTTGATGCGCGACCCCCGGCCTCAGCCGCGCAGGCTGTCGCATGCGGACTTCACGCGGCTGGTCGAGGGCCACTACGCGCAGCTCTCCGCCTTCTTGCGTGGCATTGCCGGTCACGCCGAGCAGGCTTATGACCTGGCGCAAGACACCTTTTACGACGCCTGGGCTTGCGGCTATCTCAGCAACATCCCCGCCTCTGAGACCGTGCAGGATACCGACATCCTGGCCAAAGCCTCGCCGCTGCTGTTGAGCTATCAGAATGGCTCATGGCAGATCTATCAGCATAGCTGACGAGGCTCCATCACCCCTTCGACTTCCTCGCCAGTAGGAATAGCAAGGGGGAGCAAATGGTCGCGCGGGGGTGCGGATTCGTGCGCCAGGTGCGCGCGTGATGCCGCCCGCGCGGGCTGGATCGCGAGAATGCCTCGATACATCGAGGCATTCTGTACGATTTGGTGTTACACCCGCGGATAGGAGACGAAGATCGTCTTGACCTCGCTCCACTCCTTGATCGCCGTGTCGCCCAGCTCGCGGTGGCCGTTGCCGCTGGCTTTGACGCCACCGAAGGGCAGGTGCGGCTCGGCCCCGGTCGTGCCGGCGTTGATGTAGATCAGCCCCGACTGAATGTCGCGCATCGCGCGGAACGCCGTGCGTGTATTCTCCGTGAAGATGGCGCACGACAGGCCGTACTCAGTGCTGTTGGCGACCGCGATGGCCTCGTCATAGCCGGCGACGGGAATTACCGCGACCACCGGGCCAAAGATCTCCTCGCGGGCGATGCGCATGTCGGGGGTGACATCGGTAAAGACCGTCGGCTCGAAGAACGCGCCCTCGTCGAGCGCGCCGCCCCGCGCCGGGCGACCGCCGGGGCTGAGTCGCGCGCCCGCGCTCTTGCCGACGTCCATATAAGCGTCCACCGCGCTGACGCGACCGCGATTTACCAGCGGACCCATATCGATCTGCGGGTCGAGGCCTTCGCCGAGCTTTTGCTTTTTCGCCAGGGCTACCAGCCGCTCGTTAAACGCATCGACGACCGCGTCGTGCACGATGACGCGGCTCGTCGCGGTGCAGCGCTGCCCTGTGGTGCCAAAGCCGGCCCAGGCGGCGGCGGCGGCGGCTTCGTCCAGATTGCCGTCGTCCATCACGATGATCGCGTTCTTGCCGCCCAGCTCGAGCGCGCAGCGGCGCAAATCGCGCCCGCAGATCTCGGCGACGTGCCGCCCGACCTCGGTCGAGCCGGTGAGCGAGATCATCGCCACGCGCGGGTCGCCAACCAGCGCGTCGCCCAGCGTGCCGCCGGGGCCGGTCACCAGATTGAGCACCCCAGGGGGCAGGCCGGCGTCGATCAGCGTCTCGACCAGCTTCGTCGCCAGCAGCGGCGTGTCGCTGGCCGGCTTGAGGACGACCGTGTTGCCGGCCACCAGCGCGGGGAACGTCTTCCACGCGGGGATGGCGAGAGGGAAGTTCCACGGCGTGATGATGCCGGCGACGCCCAGCGGCTCGCGCAGCGTCAGGCATATCTTGTCGCGAATGCCCGACGGCACCGTCTCGCCCTCGGCGCGCCGGCCCGCCGCGCCGACGAATTTGCCGAAATCGATCGCCGTCTGCAGATCGCCGCGCGCCTCTTTGAGCACCTTGCCCATCTCGCGGGTCAAGAGCCTGGCATAGTCCTCGCGGCGTTGCTCCAACAGCAGGGCCGCGCGCAGGATGATCTCGCCGCGCTCCGGCGCCGGTGTGGCGCGCCAGGCCGGCAGCGCCGCCTGGGCCGCGCGGATCGCCGCGTCAATATCTTGGGGGGTGGATCGCTGAAAGTAGCCCAGCGTCTCTGATTCGCGCGCCGGATTGGTGCTGGCGAAGGTGACGCCGCTGGCGGAGTCACACCACTCGCCGCCGATATGATTCTGGTAGGTGGGGATGGTGGCTGTCGTCATCGAAGTCTGGCTCCTCGTTCGCTGAGGGCGCTTTTTGCGGCGCGCCGTCGCACGCGCGGAGCTGGCGCCGTCGCCCCGTTCTCGCCCCAGTATATCATGCCAAAGCCGGGCGCGGCGTCACGCGCTCTCGACGGAAGCCCGCAGGACTTTATAGCGGTCGTCACCGGCGACTTCGCGCACGCTGTCAAAAAGCGCGGCCAGGCGCGACTCATAGGGCAAGAAGCGATTGGCGACGAACCAGAGCTGCCCGCCGTGGCCCAGCACCGAGCGCGCGTCGCGCATGAAGCGGTCCGCCAGGGCGCTGCTGTGCTGGTGACGCTGGTGAAAGGGGGGATTGCACACCACCACGTCGAAGCGCTCACTGGCGATGGCGTCCACGCCGTCGCTGGGCAGAATGCGAGCGTTGGTGACGCCGTTCGCGGCGCAGTTGAGCCTGGCCGTTTCGAGCGCGGCGGCGTCAGCGTCAACCAGCGTGACCTGCCGCCCCGGCGCCAGCCGCGCCGCCACCATGCCCAGAATGCCGGCACCGCAGCCGAGATCCAGGCAGCGAGCGCCAGGGGCGATGTCGAGCGCGCCAGCGAGCATGGCGCTGGCCTCGTCGAGCAGCCCGCCGGCAAAGACGCCGGGGTTGGGCAACAGCGTGAGCGCCAGGCCATGAGTCACAACGGTGTGTGGCACAGGCGGCTCGCGCTCGCTCACGATCGCGAGTTGGTCCGGGCGCCGGGCGGCGACGATGCGCTGGCCTTTGCGATACGCGAGCGTCTCGGCGTTGCCCATCCACGCTTCGAGGCGGCGCGAGAAAGAGAGAATCCCCGCGTTTTTGGGGCCGGCGGCCAGCATGACGCCACCCGTCGTGAGGTGCGCCAGGGCATCCTCGGTCAGCGCGAGCAGCGCCTTATTGCTGGCGAAGGCCGCGATGTCGATGGCGCACAGATCGAATGTGTCGTCGCCCAACGGTTCGAGCGTGGCGGCGAAGATCGCGCGCAACGCTCCGCCAGAGCGGCGCGCGGCGACCTCCAGCGCGCGCCAGTCGGGCAGCCAGCGCTCGACGGCGACCACCGCGCCTGACGCCCCAACCTGGCCGGTCGCACCGGTCGCACCGGTCGCACCGGTCCACGCCGCGACGACGGACGCCGCCACGCCCAGCGTCAAGATGCGCTGCCCCGGCGCGGGCGTGACGGTGCGCGCGAAAAGCTCATTCGTGTACCGGCGGGGATCGAGGGCGCGCGGCATGGATTCTTCCACCTGTTCTGGCGATGTCGTGCCCTTGAGTATACCGCAAGCCCGCCAATGAGGACCGCGCGGGGCCATATTTCGGGCGCGTGTGAAACCTTTGTGGCGTCCTGCGGCGCGCTCTTGCATGCTGGAGAGATTCGGCTCATGAGCGTGACCTTTGGGTTGCTCAAACAACAGTTCTAGAGAGCGGTAAGAAGCGCAGCGACATGCAATAGCCCATTTGGGCTAGTGGCGCGGATGCGAGCGCACAGGCGCGGCGAATGGCGCGGCACTTGCGCTGATGCGGCCTGACGCTTCACGCCACAGATTGTGGGGCCTTGTGCGATACGGTATACTGACGATCACTGAAAGCCGGTCCGGCTGGCCGCACGCGCCAGCATCCACAGGGGGGCACACTGAGAGCTATGGATTCGATTCGCGTCATGATCATCGACGAGCATCCGCTCTTTCGCTATGGAGTACGCTGGGCGCTGGAAGAATCCGGCCGCTGCACGCTCATCGCCGAGGCGTCCGACGCCGTGCAGGGGCTGGATCTCGCCCGCGAGCACACGCCCGACGTCGTGCTGATCGATGCCTTCCTGCTCAGCGGCAGTCCCCTCGAGCTGACACGCCAGCTGCGCCACTTTTCACCGCAGGTCGGCATCATCATGCTCACCGAGCAAGAGGATGAGGAGCAGCTCTTTCAGAGCATCAAGGTGGGCGCGGCGGCCTATCTGTTGAAAGACATCGACAAAGAGGAGCTGATCGAGGCCATCGTCAACGTCAGCAGGGGCATCTTTCTGATCAACGACAACGTGCTCTCGCGCCCCCATGTCGCCTCGCGCGTGCTGCGCACCTTTCGCGAGATGGCCGCCGAGGAAGAGCCGGAGGTCACGCCGCTTTTCACGCCGCTGTCGAATCGCGAGGTCGAGATTTTGGATTACATCTCGCGCGGCAACAGCAATAAAGAGATCGCCAAGTCGCTGGGGATCAGCGATCAGACGGTCAAGAACCACATTACCTCTATCTTAAAAAAGCTCAACGTCAACGACCGCACCGCCGCCGTCGTGCACGCGCTACGCCACGGCTGGATCAAGATTCACCCCGAGGAAAGCTAAGGGGCGCGAGACACGAATAACACGAAACGCGGGGTAAATCGCGAAATGTCCTTTCGTGCCTTTCGCTCGCCGTCGCGTTCTTCGTATTCCGTACCCGCGGCAAAACAACAAAAGAAAGCGTGACAGGGATGTCGATTGGTGTGATTTCGTCGGCGCGCTCGGTCAGCCAGATGGCCGGCGACGCGCCGAGCGAGAGCGGTCCGCTGGGCGCGCTCGACGTGCTGGCCAGCGACGAGGTCGCGGCGGTATCGGGGCCGCTGTCGCTCGACGACGCCCGCGCCGCGCTGCATGAGGAATGTCGCGCGCTGGTGGTCCGGCTCAAAGAGCTGCGTGGCTTGCATGATCAATCGCAACAGCTAAGAGATGCAAGCGGCGCTCGCCGCACGTCATTCAATGTGCGCGTGCGCGAGATTGAGGTGGATCTCAAGCTGCACCGGCGGCAAGAGATCGTCGGGGTCTTTCACGATCTGTGCCAGGCCGAGGTGGAATTCACCGGGTTGAACGCGCTGTGCGAGCACCTGCAACACCAGATCGGCGCGGTGCTGCGGGCGCATCGCAACGCGCAGATCGCGCTGCGCGCGCTGGCGGAGGGCACGCCCCTGAGCAGCAGTTTGGTGCAGCCGCGCATGAGCGACGAATACGCCGCGCCGGCGCCTGTGCCGCTGGCCGACGACGAGGCGCTGCTGCGTGCCCGTGACTGCGAGCGTCAGCTCTTAGCCCAGGCGATCGACGAGCGCATCTGCGGCGTGCTCTCAAGCGCGCTGGTGGCGGCTGGCTCTGGTGAATCGGCGCTCGAAGCCGACCCCGTGCGTGCCCGCGACGCGGTGGATAGGATGCGCCAGCGGGTGAACGACGCGCTGGGCGAGGCGAAGATTCTGACTTTCGAGCTGAATCCCGCCGTGCTCGACGAGCTGGGCCTGGCGGCGGCGCTCAGCCGCTATGCGCACGATCTGGCGACGGCACGCGGCGCGCCCATCCAGACGCGCATCGAGACGCCCGACACGCGGCCCCACGCGAGCTGCGAGCGGGCGATGTTTCGCGCGGCGCGGGCGGCGATCGACAACGCGCTGCGCCATGGGCAGGCGCGGCACATCACCGTCGCGCTGCGCCAGCAAGGCACGGCGCACATCCTCACCGTCGAGGACGACGGCGTGGGGTGCGATCTGGCGCGCATCGAGCGCGATCACGCCAGCGGCCTGGGGCAGATCGCGATGGAAGCCGCCATCATCGGCGCCGATCTGCTGATCGACAGCGGTCCCGGCCAGGGCACGCGCATGGATTTCGTCGTCGAGGTGCCGTAGCGGAAACGGAACACAAAGGGCGAGAAAGTGCGGAAAGGACACAAAAAGATTTCGTGCCCTTCGGCCTTCTTCGTGTTTTTCGTGTCTCGTGCCCCTCCGCGTGCTTGAGTGACATGCTGGTTTTCTGCTACAATGTGCCGCGAGAACACCTGTCGCGCGAGCTTACCGGCGAAAAGGATGGCAAAAGATGGCAGACAACGTGCCGCAAGGCGAACGGCAAGGCCCCGGACTCGTCGAATATGCGCTGATCACGGCGCTGGTTGTCGTGTTGGTCATCGGCGTGCTGATTGTGTTGGCGCCGGCGATCTCGGCGATCGTCACGACGCTGCGCGGCGGCTAGCGATCGGCCTTCATCCTCGGCCCCTTCACCCTCCCCTGGTGGAAAAGGTGGGGTGCGGGAGGGGGTGCTGTGACGCGCCGGTCCAGCACGGACGCTTTTTTAGGATGTCATTGAAGGAGCAATAGATAGCATGGCAACCCCCACGCCTCGCCAGCGCTCGTCAGGCGGCGGCTTTTCGCTGATCATGATCGGCATCGTGCTCGCGCTGGCGACGGCGGTGCTGGTCCTCTTTTTGACCAATAACGGCGGCGCGGCGCTGTCGGGGGGACCGACCGTCGTAGTCGCGGCGCGCACGCTGCCCACCGGCACAGTGCTTTCCGCGACCAACGACAGCGCGCCCTATATGGCCGTCGGCGTCGCTTTCAAGCTGGAGCGTATGCCCGCCAGCGTGGTGCCCGCCGACGCATACGTCTTTACGTCGCAAGACGCGCTCGCCAGCGCGCTCAACGGCCAGATCATCACCGAGAGCTTTTTCACCGGCGACATCTTGCGCCACGCTGACGCGCGCCTGTCGGCGCTCGGCCCCGGCCCCGCGACCAGTCTGGTCAATCATAATCCAGCGGCGCTCGACCCCGGTGACGTGCTGTTTGCGCTGCACACCGGCAACGACGAGGGCATGCAAGTCGGCGCGCAAGAGGGCGACCATGTGGACGTGCTGGCGACCCTGTGCGTGAATCCCAACGCGCGCGGCGGCTGCCAGGTAACGCAGACGACGCTGCAAAATCTGCTCATCTACGCCATTCCCACTGCCAACACGCTGATGGTGGTCGTCAGCCACCAGGACGCGCTGGTGCTCAAGCTGCTGGTCGAGACGGCGCGCATCGATCTGGTGCTGCGCAAGCCTGGCGACACCACCGACGCCAGCACCCAGGCGGTGGACCCGGCGTGGATCATGAGCCACTTCGGCTATGTCGCGCCGGGGAGCTAGGGCAAGCTTTACTCTCCTTGCAAGGGGGGACGTTTTTGGCGCTAATCGCCAGGATCCAGCGCAGCCCATGCCTTCCAAGTCACAATAACTGCCGCGTGAGGATCGGCCCCACGCGGCAGCCATTGACCCAAAGAGGCTACGTGCCCAGCTGCCTCGCCTCAGAACATGCTATACTCCATCCAACTATGTTAACATCCACTGATCAGACGTCAGCCGGCGCGAGCGCGCCCACGCTGGATGAGCTGGCGAGCGCGCTTGAGAGTGTGCTTTTCATTGCCGGTCGCCCGCTCGAGCACGACGATCTGCGCAAGCTGCTCGGCATCGGCGCAGATCAGCTCGACGCCGCGCTCGAGCGGCTCGACGCGCTGTGCTCTGGCGCGGGGCGAGGCATTCGCTTGCAGCGGCTGGGCGGCCAGGCGCAGCTCGTCTCGGCGCCCGAAAACGCGCGCTACGTCGCCGTGCTGCTGGGGATGCCGACGCAAGCCCGGCTGACAACCGCCGCGCTCGAGACGCTGGCGGTCATCGCCTATCGCCAGCCGATCACGCGCTCGCGCCTCGAGATGATTCGCGGGGTCAACAGCGATCGCGCGCTGGCGACGCTGATGCAGCACGGCCTGGTGATGGAGGTCGGACGCGCGCTCACGGTGGGACGCCCGGCGCTCTTTGGCACCACACTGGAGTTTTTGCAGCAATTCGGCTTGAACAATCTCGACGCGCTGCCCGCGCCCGACCTGCCCGACGAGCTGGCCGAGCGCCGCGCCCGCGACGCCCGCGCCGTGCGCCGCGCCGTCACCGGCGGCGATCAGGCCGAGCAGATGCCTCTGCCGCTCGATCCCCCCCCGGGTGAGAGCGAATAATCTCTCATTTCCTGGCCACTCTTGCCGCCAATCTCCTTACTCCATCTGTTCTCCTCCCACTTGTGGGTAAAGGATGGCCATTCGGGAGGAGATTGCAACGGTTTCTGCCGCGCTCGTGGCGCGAGGGCTGGCTCACGTCAACAACCGCATAGGCTAAAGCCAGAGCGGCTTGTCACTGGCCCTTTCGACACACGATCCAGGGACCGCGACCATCGGCTGATTGACCGCAGCCGTGTGGATTCTTCATCCAGCGAGAGTGCCTCGCCGACAAACTGTTGCTCCCCGTGGGAGTGCCTTGCGGACAAACCGTGAACTCTCAGAAACACGATAGCGCATCCGTTCGTGGATGTCAAGCAGCAAGAAAGGACGGTCCGCCTGCGGGCGGGTGGTGTTTCCTCCGCTTGGGCTGAAGCCACAGCGGTTTCC
>VFSW01000329.1_pt1 | contig 67846 bp, 55 predicted proteins | sample 5358111 | NCBI WGS metagenome assembly VFSW01 (sample SAMN11554181, study PRJNA540505) | mine drainage metagenome | isolation source: sediment from site ElyBrook_90M | place: USA: Ely Copper Mine, Vershire, VT | collected 2017
GGCACAGCATGATTAAGTCAACACATTGGCTGAACCGGAAACGCTTCATACTCTACTCATGCGTTTCGCAGTTAATGCTGTTGCTATATTTCGGTACTCTTTTCTTTCACTCGGATTTTGTTATTTCAAATGGAATCTCACTCATATCCGACTTTCGGATATTTTGGGCGGCATCACACCTTGCCATTACCGGTCACGCAATAGACGCCTACAATTCCACGAAATTATGGAATGCAGTTTCAGCACTGGACAAATCTGTCGTAGCGGGTCGCTTCGGATGGTTTTATCCGCCCACTTTTTACTTGGTCATTTTTCCTTTGGCTACGCTTCCGTATCTGACTTCCTATTTCATCTTTATGACATGTACATTCGCTGGATATGTAGCTGTTTTTCGTCAAATTATTCAGGATCGGTTGGCATTATGGGGTCTAGCCGGATATTCCGCTGTCTGGATCAATATAATGGATGGGCAAAATGCATTTCTAACGGCTGCGATCGCAGGAGCTGCTCTACTCTTTTTGCGTGAGCGGCCCATCCTGTCAGGAATATTTATTGGCTTGCTTTCGATAAAGCCGCAACTTGCAATTTTGTTTCCTGTTGCGTTATCTGCTATTGGCGCGTGGCGCACAATCTTTACCGCAGGCATGGTAGCAGCCGTTCTGATGGGAGTGAGTGTCACTGTATTGGGACCGGGAACTTTCATGGCCTGGTTGCAAAGCATAGGGCAAGCCAAGGCAATGTGTCTTGAATCTGACACAATCGCAATCGTCATGCCTACAGTATTTTCCGCATTACGGTTGGTTGGTTTTCCTATAGCTTGGGCCTATGTCCTGCACTTCACGATCGCCGCTATCGTTGCAGTAATGGTATGGCGTATCTGGCGATACAGCAGGAATCAGGCAATGCAAAATGCCGCGCTTATGACGGCAACCTTTTTGGTCAGCCCCTATCTATACTTCTACGACCTGACATGGATTGCTTTGGCTATTGCATGGGTTGCAAAATCAGGAATTGAAGCAGGCTGGATGCCAGGAGACCGTGAGGTATTAATTGCAGCGTGGTTGTTGCCCATTGCACTTTTCACAATCGCCTGGTTTACCCACATTCAGATTGGTCCAATGGTATTGCTACTGCTGCTGCTCTCAATCATGCGTCGTGGATGGATCATTGCTCGTCCGGCTTAATAGATTCGTAGCATCTATCGACAGCGTTGACACGATTCATCATTTCGTAACAGCCACACCCGTCTCAGGATAACCCACTCAAGTAATAGTACCCCCAATGGTCCGAGCTGTATGGTGGTCGCTTTTGCGACAACGCTACATAGCAGTGGGAGTGCCCAGACCAGAATCATGACCTCACGTTCGCCCATTTTCCATCCGTGTTGCAATGAAAATGAGCTCATCCATGCTACTGAAAGTGCAAGCCACGTCAAATCGTATTCCAGGATATAAGGACTGACCAAGAGTGTTGAGGTGGTTAGTGTTGCTGCGCGCAGGGTATATTCACGACAATAATGCCAAACCCACCACACAGCAGATGTTGCTCCAACAGCTACAAGGATATGAGCAGTGTATGAAACAGCAATGGAGGCACCAAACAAACGGCAAAATGCAAATATGGTCGGCATATGGATCCAGTATGAAGGACCATTATTTTCCGTGAATTGGCGAGCCACATTGAGGCTATGAATCCATGCTGGGAATGTGTCAACTCCCAGTATCGCCATACCAGCAATCAGTATGGCAAGAGCAGAAAAAAATGCTGTAATCAGTGTGCGCCAGGCGCCTATCGCAATCAGGGCAACTGGAAACATCAGCGCCAAGTGAGGCTTGATTGATAGTAATCCCAGCACTACACCCGAAAATAGGGGATGCTTTTCCAAGCGAAGCAGTGCCAATCCGCCTATGGCAGCTGTCAGAAAACCATTCTGCCCTCTAAGAAGATTAATCCATAATCCAGAAAACGATGCCAGCACCCAACGGGCTTCAGTATTTTTAACGATGCGCAGAACGACCAATGTATAAAATGCGAGAGTAGGTAAAATAAACGCAAAATACGCTGGGACATAAGGAAGCAATCCTAACGGCAGGATGAGCAAATAAAATGAAGGTGGATAAAACCATCCAAATGTTTCCTTAACATCCGGATAAAACATCAGTACAAATTCGCGTAACTTTGAAACGATGTAAGCGTCTGAGGCATGCCCATTCAATGCAAGGTTAGAAGCTGACCAGAAGACGGTAAGATCAGAAACAATGTCGTAACCTTTGGGGCTGACAAAATTTGAAAACCAGATAAATCCAAAGGCAAACGTCAGGAAAAATACCAGAGTCAATCCACTATAGAATTTGATGCGCGATGAATTTAACCAATAATCTCCTACCGTCATGTTTTTCGCCACTCCCAGTATTTGAATCCTGGAACACGTCTTGTAATTGTCCACAGTAAGGCCGCAGAGACAAAAGGACCAATCTGAATTTTTGTGAGCAATGCAAACACAACCACAACCAAAGGAAGGATCCAGGCAGCCAGAAGTGCTTCCCTATCTCCAGGCGTCCATGTCGATTCGATACTAATTTTTGCGATCCAGGCAATAGGCAACCCAAGCCATGCCAAATCGTATTCAAATAAATAAGGGCTGGCTAGCATAGTTGCTGTCATCAGCGATGCTGCTTTCAAAGGGCAAGTGACTTCTGAACGCCAGACGATCCAAACGATAGTCGCCGCCCATATTGACACTAACCCATGTACCGCATATGAGATCAATGGCGCTGCGCCTAGTAGTCGCATAAATGAAAATATGGTTGGCATCATTGGGGATGTCTTGCCATTTTCCATAATGGTACGTGCGATATCCAGGCTATGTTGCCATGCATCAAGGGAATCAGGCCCCAGATACAATACACTAATGCTCATGTATAACAAGGCAGTCAAGACAGAAATTATCAGTATTCTCCAGGCTTTATGGGCTATCAATGCCACTGGGAAAAAAAGTGCCAAGTGCGGCTTTACCACCAGCAGGCCGATCAATATTCCTGCCTGGATGCCTTTCCTTTCCAATGATAATAGGGCAGCACCAGCTAGTGCTGCTGTAAGTAAACCATTCTGTCCGGTGAGTAGATTAATCCAGATTCCAGGGAATGCTGCCAGCAACCACATCGCTGTTTTTCCTATGGCGATTTTTCTAAATACAGCAACATAGGCCGTCACTGAAACAATCATAAAACAACCATATGCACCCCAATAAGGAAGCAGCCCCAAAGGCAGGATCAGGAGATAGAACGTAGGCGGATAAAACCAGCCATAAGCACCTTTTATGTCAGGCGCAATCAGGGCCATCGCTTTATGTAGTTGATCTGGAATATAAGCTTCAGCAGCATGCCCCGATATGGCCATCTGTGCTGCCGTCCAGAATACGGTTTGGTCTGAAACGATCATGTTGTGCGGAGATCCTTGAGACCACCAATAACACACCGCACCCACGCCGATGATTATGTATAAAGAAAAAAAAATTATTGGATATACGCTGAGGCGCTTAAAATTCAGCCAATGGCTATTGCCAGAATTCATGAATATGCAATCATCTGCTTGTTGTAAGAGCTGGTCCGCCTTAGGATCAGGATTAACAATGTCAGTAACACCCAAGGTGCAACCTGGAATGGCGCAAACTTCGCGATAAGCAGCATCATTGCGGGCAACAGCCAGGCAAGGATTAGAGTCTCAATCTCCCAGCGCAACCAACCCCGCTCTATTCCAATCTTTGACATCCAGGCAATTGGAAGCGCAAGCCATGTCAGATCGTAGATCAGAATGTACGGACTGATCAGCAATGAACCTGTTATGAGTGCAGCATTTCGCAATTCAGGTTCCACAGTGCTCTTCCAGGTTATCCATATTGATGTTGCTACCATAGCAGCGACAAAGAAGTGCGCAAGATAAGCCCACTGAAGCGGTATACCCAATAAATGTAGAAATGAAAAAACGGTTGGCACTCGCATCCAAAAATGCGTTCCACCAAATTCAAGAAGGGATCTTGCCAGATCAATGCTCCTCACCCATGACTCCAGAGTTACCACGCCAAATAGCATTGTTGAGGCGGCTAATGATAGCGCACTGGTAAGGATGGCCACGATAAGTGTTTTCCATGCTTTAGAAGCAACCAAAGCGATTGGGAAAAGAAGGATAAGTTGAGGCTTTATGGAGAGAATTCCAATTAACATGCCGGCTATTACTGGGCGTTTGTCTATAAGAAGAAGCGAGCCACCCGCAATAGCCGCAGTCAAAAAACCATTTTGACCTGTTACTAGGTTATCCCATAAGCCTGAAAACCCAGCGAGACACCATAGGCCCTCGGGATTTGCATATATCCTGTGAACGACAAACAGGTATGCAAAAAGTGTTAAGCTGATAAACAACAGGTAAGAAACAAGATAAGGAATGTAAGCGAGAGGAGCGATGATTAGAAAGTAATTCGGGGGGTAAAACCATCCATATGAACCTTCTTTTACCGATGGGTTGATTGTGTGAATAACGCTGTGCAATTTTACTAGTTGATACGCATCTTCAGGATGGCCAAGTAAAGCCAGATGAGATGCGCTCCAAAAGACGCTGAAATCAAACCCTAGAGAAATACCATCCGGGCTCACTACATTTGAATGAAATATCAGGCCAAATAAGAGGATTGTAAAAACCAAAGCCATGGTTCTCGTGTAGAGGCGTAGACGCCTAGGGTTAAGCCAATGGCTATACCGCTTTATTGACACAAGAAGTCGCCCTCAGGGGATTTGTTCACTCTCAGGAGTGGGAGACTCTCCATTCATTGCATGTCGAATGTTGCCTATGGCTGGCCCCAGAATCAAAATGAACAACAATGGGAAAATACAAGTAATTAATGGCAATAAGATTTTCGTTGGAATTTTTGCAGCCTGCTCTTCAGCTCTGAGTCGCCGTGATAATCTGAAATTTTCTGAGTGCACTTTTAGGGAGTCTAAAATGCTGGTGCCAAATTTGTCGGCTTGAACCAATGTTGACACGAGCGCGTCGATATCCTTTATGCCAACTCTCATTGCTAGGTTATTTAGTGCCATACTACGAGCGGAGCCTGCTCTTTGTTCAAGAACAACAAGCATGAACTCATCGGAGAGAGCCTTGCTTCTAATGCGCATCTCCTCCCCTACTCTGGAAATCGCCACGTCAAGTGATAACCCAGCTTCTATACAAATTCGCATAAGATCCAAGGCATCAGGGAAATTCTCGTAAAGTTCACGGCGTCGTTTCGAAACCATAATTGACAGAACAAAATTTGGCAAGAGATAGCCAAATGCAGAACATGCAAGTATATAGAGCACCATTTCTGTCGAGTCCAGAGAGAATTTAATAATCGCCGACAGAATAAGAAAAAGTATAGGAAAAATAAAAGTTAAAAAAGTTTTAAGTCCTAGATAAGCCATACCCGCAGATGGGCTGCGGTAGCCGGCTGCCATCAGTTTCATGCGAAACGGGGAAACATCCCAAGGTCCTTCAGGAGCAGAAAGGCGAGCAAGTGGCTTTAACTTCCCTGTAATATACTGACCTGCCTGTTCAAAAGATGAGCCCTCGTCTCCATAATTACGACGCTCCTCCTCCACCATTTTTTTCAATCTGCGATTTGCGGATGGAATAAACAATTTGAATAGCATCAAGCCTGTAAAACCAAGGACTAAGAGTAAGCCAATCACGAGAAAAAGCAAAAATGAAATTGATGGCATGACTTAATACTTCCTCATACCCGAATATTTGTAATGTTTCTGATCCAGATAACACCCGTAATCAGCAGCGTCGCCATCACCTTTACGATAGGCCAACCACTAGGATCCATCCAGAAAAAACTGAGATACCCAGGATTCAAAATTGCCATCATCCCTGCAAATCCGAAGGGCAGTAGGCCAAGGATCCACCCGGACAAGCGTCCTTCAGCCGCCATAACCTTTACAGCACGTCGTAATTTCAGTCGTTCACGAATCAATTTTGAAAGATCGAGCATCAAATTGCTGAGATTGCCGCCAGTTTCACTTTGTATTAGAACTGCCAAAGCAAAGTAGCGCATATCCATACTATCCACGCGATTAGCCAGATTTACGATCCCCTCCCGTATGGATGAACCAAAACTAATTTCATCTGAAGTCATGCGAAACTCTGTGGCAATGGGCTCAGGCCCCTCTACACCAACCATTCTTAGCGCACTGGAAAATGCATGCCCTGCCCTCATGGATTGTCCTAAAAGGTCAAGTGCGTCTGGTAATTGAATTTCCAGCTTTTTCATTCTAGAACTTCTGAGAACCCGTAAAATTATTAACGGTAAAACCGCAGCAATAACAGGGGCCAGAATTATCATTATGAGGTTTGAGTCCGCTGCAGAGGTCAAAATCATGGCGAGTAAACAAAAGCCGGCTGAAGCTGATAAAACTTGCGCAACTGAATAGGGCTGATCTGCCTGGCGCAATAACCTATCAAGCGAGTCCAGTTTCTGAAACTTTTTCAAGAAACGGTCAAGCGAGGCATTCTCGCTAAAAGCGCCTCTTTTAAGGCGTCTGGTCTTGATTTCAGGGATTTCCCCGGAAATAATTTGCAAACGCTGTTTAAGCTTTTTGACGTTGGTCCTATTCCAACCGTTCCAAAGCATGATGACAGATTCAATCAAGCCAAACAATCCCAAAAATGCGAGAATGAGAATCGAATATGCCCAGTTATCCATGATAGTTCTTCAAGCGTGACGACTTGGATCGAACAGATAATCGGGCAAAGGTGTACCGCGTGCCGCAAGCTTCTCCGCAAATTTTGGACGTATTCCTGTCGCCCTGAAACGGCCCTGTACAGTTCCATCAGTACCAACACCTGTTTGCTGAAATTGGAATATTTCCTGGGTAGAAATCATATCCCCCTCCATTCCCGTTATTTCAAGAATGCTGACTACCTTGCGCTTTCCATCGCTCAAACGAGATACCTGAATGATGGCTGTAAGCGCCGAAACAATTTGTTGCCGAAGTGGGCGAACCGGTAGATTCAATCCAGAAATACCAACCATGTTTTCAAGACGCGTCAACGCATCTCTCGCTGTATTTGCGTGAATTGTCGCCATGGACCCTTCATGGCCAGTGTTCATAGCTTGAAGCATATCAAGCACCTCAGCTCCTCGAACTTCACCAACAATCACTCGGTCAGGTCTCATGCGCAAGCTGTTCTTGATTAGTGCACGTTGATTTATTTCGCCTTCGCCTTCGATATTTGGTGGCCGCGTTTCAAGACGAACAACGTGTGGTTGCTGCAAACGCAACTCGGCAGCATCTTCAATTGTGACAATACGCTCATCATCCGGTATGAATCCGGACATGAGATTGAGCATCGTTGTTTTTCCACTTCCTGTCCCACCGGAAACAATCAGATTCGTCTTGGATTTAACCATGGCCGCTATCATCATTGCCATGTCACGAGTCATGGAACCGTATTCCACAAGTTCGTCTACGCCCAGCGGGACGGCAGAAAACCTTCGAATCGACAAAGATGGTCCGTCCAATGCCAGTGGAGCGATAATGGCATTAACTCGGGAACCATCAGGTAAACGCGCATCTACCATTGGACTTGATTCATCAACGCGTCTTCCAATGCGAGAAACAATTTTCTCAATTATTCTCAGAAGATGCTCATCATCGGTGAAACGAATATTTGTTAGTTCCAGCTTCCCTCGCCGTTCAACATAAACCACGTGAGGCCCGTTGACAAGAATATCGGAGACCGTGTTATCAGCCAGAAGCGGCTCAAGAGGACCAAGCCCCATGACTTCATTTTGAATTGAAGTTATTAATAATTTGCGCTGATTTTCGTTCAAGCCAAGATTTTTTTCTTTGATGGCTTCATCGACAAACGTCGCAAGTCTCTGGCGTAATTCCTCACTTGAAATCTTGTCCATAATAGACAAGTCAAATTTTTTGAGGAGCTCAAGATGAATTTCAGATTTTAGGCGGATTGCAATAGCATCTAATCGATTTGCGTCAGAAACGAGCGATTCACTCTGCTCTGCAGCCGACTGTACATTTGATGTGTTTAAAAGCTCACGCAACGACATAGTTCCCTCGCAGGTTGCCAAGAGCAGCGGTTATTTAAATATAGTCGAAATGCGCTGCCAAACTGAGCTGGTTGTTGAATTAAGTTTGGACTTAGAAACACCTAGGAGTTGATCCGCCCACTGAATCAATGCATTGGTCAATGGACCTTCAGGGGAGATATCGTACAACGGCTTACCGGAATTTATGGAAGCACTTGCATTGGGGAAATCATTAGGCAACTGCATATAAAATTTTGTCTGCAGCGCTTCCTCAATCTTGGGAAGTGCCAAGTCATCTGACTTACCTTGACGATTGGCAATCAGACGAATTTTTGACACCGGATAGTGTAATGCCCGAAAGGTTCTTTGAAGGCGCTGTGCGCCGCGTACGTATGGCAACACAGTTTGCATGATCGGAAAAATAAGGTCAGAACGATCCATGGCCCTTAATGAAAGCGGGTCTAATGTTCGTTCCAGATCAACACAAATGAAATCAAAGTGTCGGGATGCAATTGTCAGAATATTGTCTACCTGATCCGGTGTAATTCCCACAGACTGCTCTGGATTATGAGGTGCACGTAACAACCAGGTATTTTTTCCAACCTGTATACAAGCGGATTCCAGCATTTGACCATCGAGATCAGTCTTCCGAACTACATCTCCAAGACTACGGCCGTTATCGATATCAGTGATGTAAAATGAGGCATCGCCAAACTGTAGATCCAGATCGACTAAAAGCACTCGTTTATGGTGAACTTCACCCAAGACATATGCCAGATTGCTGGCTATGAAGGATGTGCCGCTACCGCCCTTGCAGGGAATGAAAATTAGAATCTTTCCAAGCGAACGATTCCCAGCAGAAGCTGCCAGACGTATTCTCGCTCGCTCAATGACCTCCGGGAGACGATCCTGTACCTCAGAGCCGCTGAGAATATCCCGTACCCCAACGCGCATGGCCTGAACCAGAACTTGTTCAAGGTCTCCACGGCAAATCAGGACGGTAGTGGACTGCGGGTGCCTGAGGTTGAACATTTCCACTGCTGACCAATCCAATTGTTGGATATCAGGACAGTCCAGGATCAAAAGGTCCGCCTGTGTCACATCGTAGGCATCAATATTGAGTTTGTTGCCAGCCTGCTCAAGAACGACGACCTGGTCACTGCGGCACTTTTCATCCAGAATGCTTTTGAGGTTCTGGGCGGAGGAATTACCGGAAAGTACTGTGATTTTCATCAGGCAATTTTACACGACACACACCACCTACGGTGCAGTTCCGGAAGATGCAGGTGCGGAAGTCGCAAGCCCCCCACCCGATCCCAGACCGATCGAAAACGCATTTGCGGGCGGTGGGGGCGTCATGAAGGAGTTGACATAGCGATCCATGACTGCCTTGGAAGGACCGCCAGCAAGACCTTGCGGACCTGTTGGGGGCGTGCCATTCGGGTTTGCGATTTGTGCAGCGAGATTTTCGTGGACGGCAATACCCATAGACGAATCCATGTCATATTGGCGTGCAGTACAACCTCCCAAAACAATCGAAAAGCACGAGGCTGACGCAAGCAGCTTTATCAGGGGGTTCATTGCCGTTTCTCTCCTTCCATTTTACCTTCCAACTGGAATTCAGACCTTGATGGAGTCGTAAAATTGTCCGTCGGTAGCGGCAATTTGTTATCAGATGGCTTGATAATGTGGGGTGTTATGACAAAAACAAGCTCTGTACGGTCGCTCTGAAACTCGCTGCTGCGAAATAGTGCGCCCAGAATGGGGATTTCTCCTAAGCCAGGAAATGCCTTGGCAGCCTCAGACACATTATTTTTAATAAGTCCACCTATGGCAAGGCTCTGGCCATCATTAAGCTCTACAGTTGTTGAGGCACGGCGAGTGGTAATTGTTGGAATCACGGAGAGACTACCCCCTGTACCCAAAGTCGTTCCTGTAGCAGACAATTCAGAAACTTCAGGGCTCACGCGCAGGTTAATTTTTCCACCGTTAAGAACAGTGGGTAGAAATTTCAGTGCGATACCAAATTCTTCTTCCTGGAGCGTCACCATTGGTGGTCCAATTCCTGTGGTCTGTGGAATTGGAATATAGATTTTCCCACCTGCCAGAAACGATGCCTCTTGACCACTGATAGCTACAATGTTGGGCTCGGCCAAAATCTTGGCACGGCCATCATTAATCTCTGCATCAAGAATCATTGAGCCACGTTTCGCTAATTTCCCCATCGTGATACTTCCAGCAGATCCCGAGGAAAATGCGCTGTTTAGGCCAAGATTTGAACCGGAATCTCCGCTCCATAACCCACTTGCCCCAAGTTTATCATCTATGGTTTTATTGACTTCAGCAACCTTGACCTCAAGAAGCACCTGGGCTACTTCCTGAGTCGCCAGCATGTTGATTACTTTCTTTCCACCATACTGTTCCGCCAGCACTACGGCCTGTCGCACTGCCACTGCATCGGCAACTTGTCCGCTTAAAACGTAGGACTCACCTGCTGCACTCACTTTAATTGCATTTTCGGCAGGCATTAACTCTGTCAGTTTTTCACGTAAACCGACTACATCAATGGAGACAATAGCATCCATCATGATCATATGGTTGTCTCGGGTCCACAGATAAATGTTCGTGCTGCCGATTTTTTTTCCGAGCAGGAACACTTCCCTTTTTCGTACGAGACTCACATCTGCAATCTCTGGATTACCAACCGAAACTCGTACTAAATCAGATTCGGTCGGAATGCGTACGGATTTACCTTGGGTGACGTTTACTATGTCCGAGCGAGGTGAACCGAGTACATTTTCCGTTTGTGCAGACCTCGCTGGTCCTGTCAGAAAAAATGAGAGGCATAGCAGTGAGAATAGATTTTTCATGATAGCGCTCAATTAGCTGAAGCCGTGGCATGAGCAGTACCACGAATAATTTCTATGCCCCCCCCGGCAGACTTATAGGGTGTTGATCTCGGAAGATCAAGCAGTTCTAGTTTATGAACCCCGGGGGTGGATACCGAGGTTTTGTCCACTTGGTTAAGCAGAACCAGACTCAAATTCCCTATGCTTCTCGCCAAATCCAGCTTTTCAGCCTGTAGCGGCGTGACCTCAAGCGTGACAGTGTTTACCACTTTCGCCTTGACATCATCCTTTACAGCAGCATCCTGAGCCACAGCCAAGACCATGATTTGCTGGAGTACGATTTTTGAAATAGGTCGATTTTGATCATCCTGCAAGTTAACCATGACGTCCACATGGTTGCCGGGTAACGCAAATCCAGAAACGCCAGCGACATCATTGACCCGAACTGAAACCGCACGCATCCCAGGAGTAATTAGTGCCGATAAACCAGCTTTGCTTCCTACAGGAGCTAATTTTTGCTCAACGATCGGTTCGCCCATAGACAGGCTGACATTAGATATTCGGTTGAGTAATGGCTGAACTTCAGAAAAGCTGCCTGCAACCAGGCTTTGGGCGGGCCAATCTACTGCTTTAAGAAGATCAGGAGTTAACCTTAAGCCAGGCGCAATATTTGTGGACGCAACTACAAGTTTGATAGTTTTTGTAGCCGTGCGGTTTTCTACTTGGCGGTTCATCCATTGAACGGCAGCCCATACTGCTACGGCACTGATAATCAGGGACAGAAGCAATAAAATAACAGCTCTGTATTTAGCCATTTCACTAGAGACCCTGAAGTGAAAGATTCAAAAATGCCGGATTGAAGAGGCTGCAAGAAATAAATACAGCCACTCCTGCTAGGATAGCTAGTGCATAAGGTAGTTGGCTTCTCGTCCGGGACAACGCAAAAATCAGGGCGAGTACTCCACCTGTCAAGGCGGTGAAGAGTGCGCATAACAAAACGCCTTTGACGCCTACAAAGGCTCCCACAACGGACATCAGCTTTATATCCCCGGCACCCATTGCAGATAGGACATAGAAAGGCAAAAACACCAGCAGCCCCACCAGCCATCCCGTCAACACATCTGAAAAGGGCATGGATCGCATCAACAAAGACATCAAAACAGCAAGGCCCAAACCAACCACCAGCAATTGGTTTGGGATTCTACGCTCCATTAAGTCAGTGTATGCCGCGATGAGCAATACCGCGAACAAGAGACTCAAGGAAATATAGTTGTGATTGATGCAGTCCAGCCCTGATTTCGAAGACCGTGTTGGACTTAAATTACAGTGCCAATGCTGGTGAACTCCGAGCTTATCCCAGTACCCAAAGTCTTAACGCCAGCAATAATCGCCACAGCAATAAGTGCTGCTATCAGAGCATACTCAATTGCTGTAACGCCTTTTTCAGATTTACAGAATTGCTTAATTTTTTGAAGTGCAGCATTCATTGAAGTCTCCTTTGTCAGAAATTTGAGTACAGCCTACTACGATTTAACCTTACACACGATCTAGTAGAGTACCCTGTTGCTATTTATATCATATAAATCATGAAATAACGCACTTTTTTTAAAACATCTAAATTAAAATTTTATTAAGAGCTGCTGCGACTAATGCTACAATTTCCCATAAATTTGTCAAGGGTTAAAGTAACATGAAAAACCAATCTGGCTCCGCCGCTGTAGAGTTAGCACTGGTTCTTCCTCTGCTACTCCTTGTTCTGTTTGGGACAGTGGAGTACGGCACCATGATGTACGACCAAGCCATCATAACAAATGCTGCAAGAGAAGGTGCTCGGGCTGGTGTAGTCGCTGTGACGGGCGGCGGAGCCTCTGATGGCACAACGACTGCTCAAAATGTGGCTTTATCATACTGCAGCAATAACCTGATCACGTTTGGTTCCAGCCCGACCCTGAGCGCTGTGGGTACTGACGTGGGTTCCTGTTCGTCCCCACCGGGGCCTTCTTGTCAACTCACTGTCAAAGTCACCTATCACTACCAAGGACTTGGGTTAGGACCACTGGTTACACTGCCACTAAACCAGACACTTCAAGCTACTTCAGTAATGTATTACGAATAAACCTCTCGGATGAAGCTCAAAAATTCCTTCATCGCTGACTTACCAAAATTGTACTGGCCCCCAATGAGAAATGCGGAGATTAATATGATCATCAGGGACAGAATAAATCGTGAAAAAGGGGCAATTGCCATTATCGTTGCAGTTGTGGTTGTCCCCGTATTGCTCGGATTTCTAAGCTTGGCCATCGATGTGGGATATGCCTTTGTGGTACGAAATCAAATGCAAAATGCGGCGGATGCGGCTGCCTTGGCAGGTGCCAACAACATGTTTAAGGGGGGGGATGTCAACTCGGCGCAAAGCATTTCTTATGCAGCATCTACAGCAAATGGGTTTACAACCGGGACAAACAATGTCACCGTGACCGCATCTACCCCCCCTTCTGCAGGAACATTTTCTGGAAAGGGCGGTTTCATGCAAGTCAGCATTTCTCATGTTATAAATCCCTTTTTTGCCAGATACATTGGTGTTGCCAACATTCCAATCAGTGTTGCAGCAGTTGCTGGACCTTCTGGAAGCAAACCTTGCATTTTGACGCTCGCAAAAACCGGGAATAGCTTGAATTTCAATGGCAATGGATCAATTGATGCAGTTAATTGCGGTATTTATGTCAATTCAAATAGCGGTTCAGGGCTTAGTGTTACTGGAAATGCCACGGTAACTGGAAATCCAATTGACGTTGTAGGTAATAGCTTTAGCAAGGTTGGTAATGGATCAATAAGCACGGTAACTACTGGTGTTGCTCCTGAAGCAGATCCGTTTGCCAGTATGGCCAGGCCCTCCTCCACTTGTACCAATCCAAACCCCTACTCAAAATTTGGAAATGGCACACTCACTCTGAATCCTGGAACATACTGTGGCGGAATTTCTCTTACGGGCAATTTCTCAGTAACCCTCAACCCAGGACTATATGTAATTTATGGAGGTGGAATTACGCTTGCCGGTAACATATCGATGAGCGGTTCAGGAGTAACTATATATAACACTGGTAATGGTTCTACATACCCCTATGGAGCATTACACCTGACAGGCAATGCCGCGTTAGATTTGTCTGCCCCAACCAGCGGTAATTATGCTGGAATGCTGTTTTTTCAAGATCCGTCTAATACGCAGGCCGCTTTCATCACCGGCAACTCGGGCTCCAATTTTGCCGGGAACATGTACTTTCCTAATAATGTATTAACGTTTACGGGAAACAGCTCTTCAAACATTCCGGTAGGTTCGATTGTGGCTTCGACAGTCACCTTTACCGGTAATGACTCTCTTAGCGTTACGAATACATATGGTTCTTCAAACACATCACAAAGCACTATCACCTTGGTTCAGTAGGGCCAGAGAAAATTGCAACGTTCCCAATTTTTCAATTGTGGATTCGATGTGATCGCCAGCCTTCAGCCACACCTGCTTGTCCTTTGGTTTTCCCAAGATTACGCCTTCTGGAGTTCCTGTAAAAATGATGTCGCCAGGTTGTAATGGAAAATGTTTGCTGATATAGGAAATCATCTGCTGGGTATTAAAGATGAAGTCGGAGGTATTAGAAGATTGGCGCAATTCGCCGTTGACTCGCGTTTCGAGCTTCAGCTCATTGGGGTTGCCCACCAAGTCTGCTGAAACAAAGTAAGGTCCGATTGGAGCGAAGTTGTCCAGTGTTTTGCCAATCATCCATTGCCCGTTTGGCAACTCAAGTTGCAGATCGCGCGCCGAAAAATCATGTCCGGTGCAGTAACCTGCCACATAATTTAGTGCATCAGCTTCAGATAAGTTGCGTGCCGTTTTTCCCATAACAACCAACAACTCGGTCTCGTAGTCCAGTTTGTATGAGATGTCACGAGGTGGCACGGGAATATTGCAGCGATGGGCAGCAAGCGCATTGTTATACTTATTAAATAGTGGAGGAACCCTGGGAAATGGCATCCCGATTTCCTTGGCGTGATTGCGATAGTTCAAGCCCACACAGACAATTTTCCCCGGTTTTTGAAACAGCCGACCGTAAGTGATCTGAGATTCGTCAACTAGAAACCTGGTCCCCTTTCCTCGAGTACCCGCAATCAAAATATTCAATTCAGCAGCCTTGCCACCCTGAAGCAAGTCATCCAGCGTTAAGGGCGCTGATTTTTTTAGTGCCTTAGAGGCTGCACGAACATCCAGAATTCCTTCAGGTGTTTTAACCCCCAAAGTCTCCTCGCCATCCTTTTGACGAATGGATAGCAGTGTCAAACCCTTCACCATTTCGTGCGGTCCCAGTGCCATGTGGTCAGGGTCCTGGGGTTCGGCCTTTGAGACGCCAGAAGTCAGGCTTATCATACCAGCAGCTGCAATAGTAGACTTTTGAAAGAAATCCCGACGGCTGTTATCCATGACATTCTCCTCACAATATCGTTATTGATTTGCAAACAGGAAAAATCGTCATTACTGTACACCGGTCGAAGGTTTCTACAAAGTGCTGGCATCGATCTACGCGGACTCGATGAGTGATAATGAGGCCACTTACGAATTAGAAACACTGTGTTGCCCTTATGAACGAATTTTCATTTTCTTTTACCTTACTCCTGCCTCTAGTATCAGTTCTTGCTGGCTTCATTGACACCTTAGCTGGTGGTGGTGGGTTGCTGACCGTCCCAGCCCTCCTGCTGGCAGGTTTGCCACCGATCAATGCGTTAGCTACCAACAAGATACAAGGCAGCATAGGGACCTTGACGGCCACCCTGGTGCTTATGCACAAAGGAGTTCTCAATCCAACCGAAATCCGTTTTCCTCTGTTGCTCTCTTTTCTCGCGGCCGGATGCGGCACTGCCATGGTGCATTTCCTACCATCGCAGCTGTTGAGTTATGCCATTCCAATTGTTTTGATGCTCATCGCAGTCTACTTTCTGATTGTGCCCGCAGCAGGTCAGATGGAGTCTCACCCCCGTTTGGGACAACGCCTCTACCAAGTTGTAGTAATTCCCATAATCGCATTTTATGATGGTCTGATCGGTCCTGGGACAGGCTCATTTTTCACTCTTGTAGGGGTCACATTACGCGGACAAACCCTGCTTCAGGCCACGATACGCGCAAAGGCATTCAACTTCATGAGTAATCTGGCATCAGTAGCCGTATTTGCTTTTGGAGGTCATGTACTTTGGCTGACGGGACTTACAATGATGCTTGGACAAATGCTGGGAGCCACATTGGCATCTCACCTCATGTTGCGCGGTGGAAGCCGCCTGATTAGACCCATGATCGTTGTCATGAGTTTGGTCATGCTTTTGCGCTTCTGGTTGACACGGTAATCAGGCTGGCTTTAATTGCTTGCGATTTGCTACCAGCGATCCGCCAACCATACCCAACAAACTTGCAATCAGCCCAGCCAGTTGCGGGGGGATAATGGCATCGGGCGTCAGCAGTTCGCAAATGATCCATAATCCGGCCCCAAAGACGACCGATAGTAGTCCCCCCAATGGGGTAGCCCTTCTCCAATAAAGGCCAAAAACCAGTGGTACAAAGGCTGCCACCAACGTGATCTTATAAGCGCTTTCAACCATTTTGAAAATCGACATTTCGGAACGAATGGCAATGAAAGTGACAAGTCCTGTAAAGACCAGCACCACTATGCGCATGACCTTAAGAAGCTGATCATCAGACATATGCCTGTAGAAACCACGTACCACGTTCTCTGCAAAAGTCACCGATGGTGCAAGCAAAGTTGCAGAAGCACAGCTCTTGATGGCTGAAAGTAGAGCTCCGAAGAACATGACCTGAGCGAATAGTGGAGAATGCGTCAGTATCAACTTGGGCAGGATCAACTGGGAATCGGATTCCAGATACTGGCGAACCAAGCCTGGATCAATCAGGGTTGCAGAGTATGCAAGAAACATCGGGATGAAGGCAAACATAAAATACAGACTGCCGCCCAACACGGATGCATTCCGCGCAGTCTTTTCATTATTAGATGAAGTTACACGCTGAAAAACGTCTTGCTGTGGAATTGAACCTAACATCATCGTGATCCACGCTGCAAAGAATCCGATCACCTCGCTCAAATGCCATTCAGGCCAGAAATTAAACTTTCCTGCTGCGGCCGCATGCTGAATTACAACTCCAACGCCACCTGCTGTTCCGCTAAGATCCCAAGCGATATAGACCATTCCCAGCATAATAATGATCATCTGGATGAAGTCTGTAATTGCTACAGAGAGCATGCCGCCAAACAAAGTATAGACCATGACCGTGGCAGCCCCCACCAGCATCCCCGTTTCCTTAGAAATCATGTCGTCGGATACAACATTGAAAACCAGACCCAAGGCTTTAATCTGGGCAGCAACCCATCCCAAGTAAGAGATGACAATGCATATGGTGACTAGAATTTCCACAGTACGCCCATACTGATGGCGGTAGAAATCACCAATTGTGAGAAGTTTCCTGCGGTATAGAGGCACAGCAAAAAACAAACCCACCAGAATCAGACAGAGCGATGAGCCGAATGGGTCTGCTACAACTCCATGAAGGCCTTCCTTTAGAAAAGTGGCAGGAATGCCAAGGACCGTTTCAGAACCAAACCAAGTAGCGAAAACAGTAGCCGTGACCACATATAACGGCATGCTATGGCCGGCTGCTGCGTAGTCAGCAGTATTGTGCACCCTTAGTGCCACCCACAGGCCGATGGCCACGGAAATGATCCAGTAGGTAATGACAAACCATAACAGCATGGCTGATATCCTGCATGAAGTTGGGGAATTCTAACGGGTTACGCTTCCAGTTGGCTACACAATATCCTTGACAGAAAGCTGTATCTCATTGATTTGCAGAGGTTGCTGAAACGGAATAACGCCAAGACAGGGTGCAGGAATTTGTGCTTTTAACAATGATAGGTTGGATTCGAAAGCGGGCATATGCGGATCAATCTGATTAGCCACCCATCCAGCCAGAAACAAATGTCGTGCCAGGATGGATTCCACGGTCAGGAGTGCGTGATTAATGCAGCCCAAGCGCATCCCAACTACCAGAATAACCGGTACAGCAAGCGTCTGGCAAAGGTCTGCCATGTCTCCATCCGGCCCCAGAGGGACTCTAAATCCTCCTGCACCTTCAATTACCACATCTGCGCAGGCACGTAGTTCAGCTAGGGCATCCATGATCAGCTTGAACCGGATTTCAACTCCTGCTTGATCTGCTGCGATATGGGGTGCAATAGCAGGCTCAAACGCATAAGGATTAACAAGTTTCCAAGGGACAGCACCCAAACCGCGCACAACGCTACCCAAGCCACGGAGCACTGGAAGCGAGGAGTGACGGACCAATTGTTGGACGTCCTCATTGATCCAAAGCCCATTTTCGGAATGACAACCACTGGCCACTGGTTTCATGCCGATTGCGGGCCTGTCCATGCGGCTCAATCCACTCAGCAATGCCGATGCGACCACGGTTTTTCCAATGGCAGTATCCGTTCCTGTAACAAACCAAGCACGGGTCACGACAACACCTGAATCAAATCATTTATCCCAGACCATTGAATAACAAGCATAACTCTCTCGAAATATTGAAAGAAAGTGATCACGCCACAAGCGAATGAGGTACAACTCAGAAATTTTTGCTGATTTCAAGCCATGCGTGCGCTGATGCGCTTATTGAAGCCAGAATTGGGAGCGGCCCGATACGGGTGGCAACATAGCTCTTGGCCATCCATTGATTGGGGCCGGCCCAGTTCAGCCCCACTCCAGCACCACTAAGTACGGCACTGTTCATGCCAGAAACCCAAGTCGTCTTATTGACAATGATATGCTCGCTGTCAATGAAGGTCACAGCCTGCCATTGACCGTCCCACGCAGATCCCAAGTCCCGTCGAAATTCGGCAGTTCCCAAATAACCCATATCGCCTGACAGTACGCCCATGTCATAGGCACGAACCGTATAGGGACCACCCGCAATCATTTTCTGAGACTGGTCCAGGTTGGTGTTGGCCCATTGACCAGAGATGGCAAGATAGAGGCTGTTTTGGGAATTTAGTCTTTGCAGGCGAGCAATGTTTATGTTCAATTTTGAGAACTCGCCCTGCGTTCTTGCTGTCGTGGCGTCAGCCAATTGAGCAGCATTGTTTTCAAAATCGACACGGCCTGCAGTCCATCCAAAATACCATGTGTTAACGCCGCCTGATAAATACGTGTCTCGCTCGTCTCCAGTAATGCTCATGGTGCTGTTTGCAAGATTACGATCTGTCCGGATAGCGCTGGAATCAATTCGGTCACTCAATTGCAGCGCATCAAATTGCATTTGACCATAAAAATTGAAATCGAGACTGCGCACAAACGGGTGTTTTATCCATAGGCTTCCTACTTCGGCGATGCCGTGTGCGTCAAGCGGTGCAAGGGCATCGCCAAGCATATAATGTAACGCGGAGTATGATGCTCCTACGCGGGTACCTTGTCCATTGATCAGCGATTCATAAGAAAACCGGCCATAATTCATTCCACTTCCTGAATCCAGGCCATTCGCACTCAATACATCGCCATGTTGAAGTGGCTCTACCAAATTTATGGACCCACCGATTCGCATGATGCCTGTATAGCGGTAACCATAGTTATCCAATGATATGTTCCCTGTTACCGCAGGGCCTGATGTTGTCTCTAAAAAAAGATCGGATAGCCCCACGGACTCACCAGGCTTCAAAGTCGCATTTACAATGATTCCTGGGATATCTGATAGCAGCAATAGCGTACTATCAAGATCGTCCTGATTGATATTTTTACCGCTACTTAATGGCGAAAGCGTTGCATCAAGTAACAGCGCATTTATCTGGCTACGGTTATTGAGATTGATTTTGCCATAGCGTGCTTCGATGACTTCTATGACAACCTCACCGTGCTGGATGACCTGTGCTGGAATGATGGCCCTTGCAAGTGGATATCCGTGACTACGGTAGTAGTCCGTAATGCGACCGGCCAATTCACTCAACTGCGAAAGATTTAGAGTTTTGCCTTCCGCATTGATTACCAGTGCATGCAAGGTTTCTGAATCAAATAAGGTGTTTCCTGATATATGGATGGACTTAACCAGGAAAGGTGCACTTGGTGCTGATTTTCCACTAAGGTCCTGCTCAATAGTCAACCCCGTCCCACCAGATGGTTGAGCAGGAACTGGGGCTGATTGTATCTGTTGCAGAATTGTTCCAGCTCCTGGCGCTGCAGCCCCAATCGAATATGCGGCGCTTGGAACAAGGGTAACAATCAATGCTACTGGTTTCCACCAAAACCCCATGGACTCAACGACTTGTTCCGGTCACAACGTCATAACCTATCTGTGTCCCCACATTGGAACCATTGGTTGCAGTGACAGTAATCGATGTTGCAGCTGCGCTAGTGGTGTCAATCCATGCGACGTTTGCGTTACTATTGTTACCTACAAGTCCACCCACAAAATTACTTCCAGTCACGGAATTTTGAGTAGCAGAACTATTACTGATTGTGCCACTGTTGCTGTTATACCCAACCAACCCTCCAACATAGTTGCCACTGCCGGTGACTGTGGTAGTAGTGGTTCCGGCAAAACTATTGCTCACTGTTCCAGAATTGTAGCCAATTAGACCGCCAATGTAGGAGCCTCCAACCACATTGCCAAAACTTCCTGTGTTGCCGTTGCTACAGCTTCCAGATTGACCGTCATCCTCAGCTCGATTGTTGCTCCAGCTACTGGCGACAATATTGGTTCCAGCGCCTGTTACGCTGCCGGTTGCAATTCCGCTTGTAACTGCACCAGAGTTGTAACCAATCAATCCGCCAACATACGAGTTCCCTGTCACGATACCTGAGGCATAACTGTTAGTGCCTATCGATCCGCCGTTATAGCCCACCAGACCGCCAATGTTATTACCAGATGAACTACCTGCGTTGCCTATACTGGTATCACTGGAATCACCTTGCTGGTGGTTGCCACCATCATCCGATCTGCTGCCCCCTTGAGCAGAACTGTTGGTTGTGGCGGTTCCCGTTCCGGTAACATTACCCGAAACAAAACTATTACTACCGATCGTCCCGCTGTTGTACCCAACCAGTCCCCCAATGTTGTTGCCAGAACCAGTCACGTTGCCTGAAGAGTAGCTATTGTTTCCAACCGAACCGCTGTTGAATCCCACCAATCCGCCAATGTTGCTACCGGATCCGTTAACATTGCCAGAGGCATAACTATTACTACCAATAGCCCCCTTGTTGTAACCTACCACTCCCCCAATGCTGCTGCCAGAACCATTCACATTGCCTGAAGTGAAACTATTATCTCCAATCGAGCCGCTGTTATACCCTACAAGACCGCCAACGTTGCTGCCTGCATTCTTTACACTGCTGCTATTCGAATTGCCTGCATTGTCATAGTGACCACCGCCATCTTCGGATTCCTTACCACTACTTGGCTTGACACTAGAGGCACCATTAATTCCGGAGCCGCTTACATTACCCGATGCAAAACTATTGTTGCCAATTGTTCCGCTATTGTATCCCACCAGTCCACCGATGTTGCTGCCAGAGCCTGTCACAATACCTGAAGCGAAGTTGTTGTCACCAATCATTCCACCATTGAAACCTACCAGACCACCGATGTAAGAACCTGCGGAAACACTGTGTGAATCGGTGTTACCACAACTGCCAGATTGACTACTGACTTGAACTGATGCGTTACCTCCTCCGGTTACATCACCTGTAACAACAACATTGCTCAGCAATCCACCGTTATAACCCACCAATGCACCGACATAGGATCCCCCGGTTACGCTGCCTCCGGTAAGACTCACGTTCTGCACCACTGAATTCTTACTGGTGTATCCAAAAAGTCCGATATAAGCTTCTGAGGGTCTATTAATGGTGAGATTAGTGATTAAGTTTCCCAGCCCGTTGAAAGTACCTGTAAAGATGTTATTCGAATTACCGATAGGCGAAAACCCTGCACCGCCGTTCCAAATAGACGTTGCGGTAGCATCAATATTGCTACCAAGCGCATAATGACCTGAAAGATTGGCCTCCATCCCCTGCAAATCTGTCCCACTAGTACTATCGGAAATGCCCAGACTATTGATCACGGTATAAGTTGTGCCTCCTATGGATAGGCTAGGATTTGTACCTGATAATGTAATGCTGGAGCCATTGCTGAGTATAAATTTGCCAACACCGCTAGCAACTTCCGTACCATTTGCTGTATTTGGATTGATCACGAGACCTGCCGTATTTCCTGTCGCTGCAATATTGGCATTGACATTGACATTATTGGAGGCTACAAGTGTCAGGACAGTGTTGGCGCTCCACGAGACTGGATCATTGATATTTACATTACCAGACCCGCCACCGCTACCGCTACTGCTTTGCAGTATCACATTGGTAGTTCCAAGATTGGAAGAAAGTGTAGCCCCACTGGCGTCTCCGCCAGTTGCTGCCACTGTGTAATCCTGGGGATCAACCAACCAAGTACCCGTTTTGCCTTTGGCGGCTTGAGTGGTGATCTGAGCATCAGTCATCACCTTGACACTGGCGGCAGAAGTTTCGATAAACCCTCCGTTTCCGCCACTGGGGGCACTCGCATCCAGTGTACCGCCGACCTTGACTGTCCCAGCAGTCATGCCTCCCAGCAAGGTAATTGTACCGTTATGGTTCTCAACAGTATGCGCTTCAATTACGCCTGTATTGTTGACTACACTATTCAGCAATGCATCCTTGGCTCCAGCAGTCATGATCACTTGCCCACCATCGGCTCGGAGAAGCATATGGTTCTCGACAAGATTGTTCAGGGTACTTTGATCCACCTGCAAATGCACAAGGCTGCTACCACTAAAAGTCAGTGTAACGGCGCTCCCTGCAGCAAGCGCTACCGTTCCTAGTTGGGCAGTTATCAAACCCTGATTGCTGACATGGTTACCAACCAGCGCCACATAGCCACCGTTGGCCGCATTGAGAGTACCCTGATTGACGATGCTACCCGTGCCATTACCGCTAAAGATTTTTGCAGTACTGTTCAAGTTTGCTTCGTTGAATTCCAGTGTAGAAGCCACCAACCCACCGACATTAACCTGAGCACCTTGCCCAAAAATAATGCCATTTGGATTGATTAGATAGACTTGGCCATTAGCACTGAGCTGTCCTAGTATCTGTGTTCCATTAGTATCGAAAATACGGTTGACTGCAATTGCGCTATTGGAAGGTTGCAGGAAATTCACTATCTCCTGTGGCGCAATGTTGAAACCTTGCCAGCTTAACGACAGGTTCGAACTTGATTGGTGTATTGTGGTCGTGGATCCGGACTGTGAAATGGTGCCTATACCGGAAACGATTTGCCCCCCGATTGGGGCTGCTTGAACAGCGGGGACGGAAGTGATCAAAACAGCCATAATCCAGCCGCTTAATGCAGCGCCAGGTTTGGCATGGACTACACGGTTCGTCAGTGAGGTTGCTTTCATTATCAATCCCTCGGGTTACTGCATAGTTGACTAAGCACCAAACGGCACCACGATTTTGAGAGGAACAGTGTCATTCTGACACTACTCACTTGTCAACTGTGTTAAGGTTTTTTCTCTGACTTTTTGCGTCTTGTGCCATAACGCTTCTCCAAATGAAGTAATTGTCTGTCAGACAAACACGTATTCTCCAGGTAAGCGTTATCTCTACGCGTAGTTTTTCATAACCCGAGCTTCAGGATTCTGGCAGACAAATGTCCAAACTTCCCAACGTGGCGTCCACCAAATGCTGAAATTCAGCATCGCTGATGGTATAGGGCGGCATGAAATACACCGTGGTGCCTATGGGGCGCAGCAGCAGCTCGTGGCGCAATGCAGCCTGATGAAAGGCTCGTGAAAAATCAGCCCGTTCACAGGCAACCTCAAAAGCCCAGATCATGCCGCGCTGACGAAAATTCAGGACTGCGGGATGCGCCCGCAAGGCGGCAGTCGCGACGGCAAAATGGGACTGGCGTGACCGGTTGACCTCTATGACGCGATCTTCCTCAAAGATGTCCAGAACCGCCATTGCAGCACTGCAGGCCAAGGTATTGCCTGTGTAGGAGTGGGAATGCAGGAATCCACGCCCGAACTGGTCATCGTAAAAGGCCTGGTAAACCTCATCGGTGGTCATGACTAGCGAAAGAGGCAGGAAACCGCCTGTGATGCCCTTTGAAAGACACAGGAAGTCGGGCGTCAGGGCTGCCTGCTCATGCGCAAAGAATGTCCCAGTGCGTCCAAAACCCACGGCAATTTCATCTGCAATCAAATGGACACTATATTCCTGGCACAACCGATGCGCTTGGTGCAAGAATTCCGCATCATGGAAAACCATCCCTGCCGCAGCCTGTATCAAGGGCTCGACGATGAGCGCTGCAGTCTGCTCATGGTGCCCTTGCAGATGGCGCTGCAAGGCTTCCAGACTGAAGCGTGCTGCGTCAGCTCCCAGGCGCGAATCAGGACTGGGCAGGATGACACTGTTTTTGATAAGGGGGGCATAGGCCTCACGAAACAGGGGCACGTCCGTGACACCCAGGGCTCCCATGGTTTCACCATGGTAACTGTTGGCCAGGGCGATGAATCCGGTTTTGGCGGGTTGCCCTTGATTGCGCCAGAAATGCGCACTCATCTTGAGGGCCATTTCGGTGGCGGAGGCCCCGTCAGAACCATAAAAACAGTGGCCCAACCGACGTTTCGTCAATGCCGAGAGGCGTTCTGAAAGGCGCACCACCGGTTCATGCGTGAATCCGGCCAGCATCACATGTTCCAGTTGGCCAAGCTGGGCATGCAGCGCTGCGACGATACGGGGATTCAGGTGGCCGAACAGGTTGACCCACCAGGAGCTGACGCCATCAAGATATCGTCGGCCATCATAGTCATACAGCCACACCCCCTCACCTCTCTGAATGGGAATGATCGGAAAGGACTCATGCCATTTCATTTGGGTACAGGGGTGCCAGACGGCGGCGTGACTGCGTTGGAGCAGATCCTGATTGTTCATGCCAGGATCCTCAAGGCCGCCAGCAGTTCGTCCACTTGTTCCTCGCTATGGTTGGCTGAGAGAGAAATCCGCAAACGGGCTGCGCCCTCCGGAACCGTCGGCGGACGGATGGCTGGCACCCAGATGCCGCGATCACGCAGCGCGTCAGCCATTCGCGTGACGCTGAAATTGTCACCCAGGACAAGCGGGTGGATGGCGCTTACCGAAGGCAGGGCCACCCAGGGCAAACCCTTCAGGCCTACCTGCAGACGCACACCCAACTCGCGTAACCGTTGACGTCGATACTCATCCTTCCGAATACGCCTGAGGCTCGCGAGACAAGCTGCTGCCAGCACAGGAGGCGTCCCGGTTGTGAAAATGTAGGTGCGTGCACGCTGCATCAACCATTCAATGACATGGGTTGAAGCCGCAACGAAAGCACCATAGACGCCAGCGGCCTTGCCCAAAGTTGCCATGTAGATCACTCTCGGGGAGCGAATGCCCAAATGGGACAGGGTCCCCCGCCCCTCCTCTCCCAGCACGCCAAACCCATGTGCGTCATCCACAAGAACCTGGGCATCGTACTGCTCGGCCAGGGCGACGATGGCCTTTAGGGGGGCCAAATCACCGTCCATGCTGAACACGGCATCGGTGATGATCCATTTTTCAGAAGCCTGAGCATGCATCAATGCATCTTCCAGCTGGGCCATGTCCCCATGCGCATAGATGTTGACGGCATCCGCGCGCGAAAGCCGGATGCCATCAATCAGGCAGGCATGATTCAGGGCATCGGAGAACACGGCGGCGTCTGAACCCACCAATGCCGGAATAATGCCAAGATTGGCCATGTAACCGGTAGAAAAGTGCAAGACGCGCTCGTAACCCAGCCACTGCGCCAACTCGGTTTCCAGGGCGGCCACCGGTTCGCTGTGACCGCTGATCAGGGCAGAAGCCCCGGCACCAAGGCCAAACTGGTCCAGGGCCTCATGAGCTGCCAGAACAAGGTCGGGGTGGTTGGCAAGACCCAGATAGTCGTTGGAGGCAAAGGCCAGCATTTTCTGGCCATTGACGGTCAAAACCGCTTCCTGGGGCCCCTCTACGGTGCGTCGTTGTCGCAACAGGCCTTGTTCGCGAAGCGCACGCAATTTGTCATCGAAGGTGTTCATTACAAGATTATAACCATGCGGTCTTTTGCGGCGGGGCAGCAAAGACTATAATTTCGGGTTTTAGATCACAAGCGGTCGGTACGACACCATGGCAGCCATCGGTACGGAAAAAGTGCTTTCAGTCCATCACTGGAATGAAACCCTGTTCAGTTTCACCACGACGCGCGATCCGGGTCTGCGCTTTGAAAACGGTCATTTTGTCATGATCGGTCTTGAAGCTGAGGGCAAACCCTTGATGCGCGCATACAGCATTGCCAGCGCCAATTATGAAGAGCACCTTGAATTTCTCAGCATCAAAGTTCAGAACGGCCCGCTCACATCCCGCCTTCAGCACATCCAGGTGGGTGACGACATACTGGTCAGCCGCAAGCCCGTCGGGACGCTGGTCACCCACGACTTGCTGCCGGGAAAGCACGTGTACCTGTTTGCCACAGGTACCGGGCTAGCCCCTTTCATGAGCATCATCAAGGATCCTGAAACCTACGAAAAGTTTGAAAAAGTGATTCTGGTGCATGGCGTGAGGCAGGTCTCAGAACTGGCCTACAGGGAATTCATCCAGCATGAGTTGCCCAACAACGAATATTTTGGCGATGAGGTCAGACAAAAGCTGATTTATTATCCCACGGTGACCCGCGAGGAATTTGAAACCACCGGGCGGATCACCACGCTGATCGATAGCGGGCAATTGTTCTCAGACATCGGGCTCCAGCCCCTGGATCCTGCCGTGGACCGTGCCATGATCTGCGGTAGCCCCGGCATGCTGAAAGATATCTCCGCCCTGCTCGACGCGCGCGGCTTCAAAATTTCAGGCGGTGTGGGAGAGCCTGGCGACTACGTCATCGAACGCGCTTTCGTCGAGAAATAAACGCCACGCCTATTCTGCATTCTCCTCGGGCAGCGTCGGTGACGGCGCTACCGAGCGTTTGCCGCCCATGGCAGCGTACATGGCTGGCACCACGAACAGGGTAAACAGGGTGCCGATGGATAATCCGGTAAAGATCACCACCCCCATGGAACGTCGACCCGCAGCACCAGCACCCGATGCCAGCACCAGTGGCAACACGCCCAGAACCATGGCCGCAGTCGTCATCAGGATGGGTCGCAAGCGAACGGAGGCTGCCTCCACCACCGCATCAAGCCGCGACTTCCCGGCAAGTTGCAGCTGGTTGGCAAATTGCACGATCAGGATGCCGTGTTTGCTGATCAGGCCCATCAGGGTTACAAGCCCGACCTGCGTGTAAATGTTGAGCGTCGCCACTCCCAGATTGATGAAGATCAGCGCACCGAAGAGCGCCATGGGTACGGATACCAATATCACCACAGGATCACGGAAGCTTTCGAACAACGCAGCCAGTACCAGAAACACCATCAATACGGCGAACAGCAGGGTCACCACAAACCCTCCCGACTCTTTCATGTATTGTCGGGAAGCACCAGAATAATCGATGCCATATCCCACGGGGGCAATTTCCTCTGTGGTCTTCTTCAGATACTCCAGGACGTCGGCCTGGGACACCAGAGGTGTTGCCACCCCGGCTATGGTCGTGGCATTGAGTTGCTGGAAGTGGCTCACGGTTTCAGGAACCACGCGCTGCTCGAGGCTGCTGACCGTACCTGCGGTCATGAGCGCGCCTGAAGGCGTTTTGAGGTGATAATCCAGTACCTGATCAGGATTGAGACGATCCACCTGCTGCACTTGCGGAATGACCTTGTAGGACCGGCCGCCCATGGAGAAATAGTTGACATATCCCCCGCCAAGCGCGCCGCTTAGCGTGGTGCCGATGTCCTGTTGCGTCATCCCCATGACACCGGCCATGTCGCGATCCACCTTGACAGTGGTTTGTGGCTTGTCGATTTTGAGATCAGCGTCCACGAAGAAGAACATGCCACTGCGCCGGGCCTTATCCAGAACTTTCTGGGTCACCTCGTTGAGGTTTTGAAAGGGCTCGGTCGTGTTGATGACAAACTGCACCGGCAGTCCCTGGGTTCCCGGCAACGGCGGGAACTGGAAAGCTGCCACACGCGCACCAGGCAACGCTGCCCATTTGATCTGCAGGTCTTTCTGCAGCTCGTCTGCAGAACGGTGGCGCTGTTCCCAGGGTTTGAAAACGGTTCCGCCCAGGCCCTGATTGAGCACTGGCGAACCGGTAATCTGGAACATCTGCGCATATTCCGGCTCGGATTTGGCAATGGAATACAGCGTTTGCGCATAGGATTGCATTTCATCTGCTGTCGCATTGGCTGGACCCGTCATCGAATAGAGCACAATGCCCTGGTCTTCAGGCGGGGCAAGCTCCTTCGCGGAAGTCATGAACAGGTATACGGTGGTGAGCAACAGCAAACCGCCCATCACCACCAGTACCGTGCCTGTTTGCAGGGCGCTGGTCAAAGTCTTTTGATAACGGCGATGGAGTGCGTCGAAAGTGCGGTCCAGAAACGCCACAAAAGCGTGTTCGTGCTCGTCGGCCTTGAAAAATCGCGCGCACATCATGGGAGAGAGCGTGAGCGCAACGACGCCAGAAACCGTAACGGCGCCAGCCAGGGTAAATGCGAATTCGGTAAAGAGGGCTCCCGTAAGCCCCCCTTGAAAACCGATGGGGATGTAAACGGCGATCAGGACCACGGTCATGGCAAGGATGGGACCGCCCAGTTCACGCGCAGCCAGCAGCGCTGCTTCCAGAGGAGACTTGCCCTCCTCCTTCATGTGGCGATCCACGTTTTCCACCACGATGATGGCATCGTCCACAACGAGACCAATGGCAAGCACCAGTGCCAACAAGGTCAGGAGGTTGATGGAGTAGCCCAGCATCAGCATGATGAGGAAGGTGCCGATCAGCGACAACGGCATGGCAATCACGGGCACGATCACGGCGCGCAGGCTGCCCAGGAACAGGAATATCACCACGGTAACGATGATCAGGGCTTCCAGCAGCGTCTTGGCCACTTCCTTGATGGAGGAATTGATGTACTCCGTGGAGTCGTAGACGATTTGTCCCGTCAATCCGGTGGGCAATTTTGCCTGCAAGGAGGGAAAAGCGGCACGGACACGATCTGCCACCTCCAGGACGTTGGCCCCAGGTGCCACCTTGATGCCGATGAAAACAGACTTCTGTCCATCAAAAGCCACGTTGAAATCGTAACTTTCGGCGCCCAGCGTGACGTTGGCCACATCCTCCAGGCGCACCAGCGTATTACCTTTCTGACGGACCACCAGTTGCTTGAACTCGGCCACGCTGTGCAGATCGGTTCCTGAGGTGAGGTCCACGCTGACGGCCTGCCCCTTGCTGGAACCAATACCTGCAAGATAGTTGTTGGCAGCAAGCGCGTTGCTCACGTCCGCGGCCGTCACGCCATGCGCGGCCATCCGGGCTTCATCAAGCCAGGCACGCAGGGCAAAATTGCGCGCCCCGAGGATTTCGGCAGTTTGCACACCATCCAGAGAATCCAGCTTGGGCTTGACTTCGCGCAGCAGGAAGTCGGTCACGTTGTTGGTGGGGAGCACCTTGCTATAGAACCCCATGTACATGGAGTCGATCGTCTGGCCTATCTGCACCGTCAATACGGGCTGCTGGGCCTGAGCGGGCAGCTGGTTGCGGACCGAGCTAACCTGGGTATTAATCTCCGTCAGGGCCTTGTTGGCATCGTAGTTAAGACGCAACGTGGCCGTGATGATGGAAACGCCCATCAGGCTGTTGGAGGACAGGTAGTCGATTCCTTGCGCCTGGGCGATGGCGGATTCCAGCGGTTGCGTAATGAACCCGGCCACGGTCTGGGCGTCAGCACCATAATAGTTGGTGGTGATGGTGACGACGGCATTCTGGGTGCGTGGATACTGATTGACGGGCAGGCCGAATACGGCACGCAATCCCAAAACCAGAATCAGCAAGCTGATGACAACCGACAATACCGGCCGGCGAATGAAGAGATCAGTAAAATTCATGGGTGGGCCCGGCTCACTTTTCCTGCGGCGTCGGCGCCGGATCATTCGGCGGGGATTGCTGATTGTTGACAATGAGTGGCGTTCCCGTTTTCAACTTGATCTGCCCGCTGGTAACCACTGTCGTACCAGCCTCCAGCCCTGAAATGATGGCCACTTGGTCGCCACGCGTGGCCCCTGTAGTCACAAAAACCTGTTCTGCCACCAATCCCGTACCGGCAGGGTGACCTGCTTCGGTTGTTGCAGGCTTGGGTGCCGACTTGACCACAAACACGGTGGCCCCATAGGGGTTGAAGGTGACTGCGGATTGCGGCAAGGTGATGAACGATTGCTTTTCACCGTGCGCCAGGCGCACTCTTCCAAACATGCCGGGCAACAGTTCCTGCTTTGGGTTTTCGACCTGTGCTTCGACGGCAATGTTGCGCGTGCCGGCATCGACCAGCGGGCTGATCGCAGAAATTTTTCCGCTGAAAACCTTGTTGGGCCAGGCATCAACGCTCAAAGTCACCGTCCTGCCCACGCCGAGCTGACCGACCTGTTGCTGGGGAACGTTAAAATCCACCAGAATCGGCGTGATTTCTTGCAAGGTCACGATCTTGTCGCCAGGATTGAGAAACTGCCCGGGGTTGATGGTGGAAATCCCCAGCTTTCCGCCAAATGGCGCAACCAGGTACTTTTTGGCCAGCAGGGCGCTTTGTTGCGCCCACTGCGCCTCCTTGCCCTGCAGATCGGCAGTGTCCGTGTCCACCTGTGCCTGGCTGATGGCCTGTGCAGCAAGCTGGGCGCGGTCCCGCTCCAGGGTTATTCGCGCCAGCTGGACGCTGGCCTCGAGCGACTTCAATTGCGCCTTTTCAGCATCATTCACAAACTCCACAAGGACGTCTCCAGCCTTGACGTTTTGCCCTGATACGAAGGACAGGTGGCGGACCGTACCTGCCACTTCAGGACTGATATCCACGCCTCTGACCGCACGCAGCGTCCCTACGGCCTGCAATTCAGGAATCCATTCCGAACGGTTTGCCACCAGTGTGGTCACCGTTTGCGGTGGTTCGCCGGAGGCAGCCATGAACTTGCGCATCATGCTGCCTTTGAAAAGGTTGAATGCGATGACCCCGCCGACCAGCACGGCCACAAGGATCAGCATGATGATCATGCGTTTTTTAAGGGAAGGGGCTGATTGCATTTTTTCGCTCATTAAGAGAAATCGCTTCCTGCAGCTTTGAGTTTAAGGAGTCGCGCCACTGTCGTTCCACCAGCCTCCGCCCATGGCGAGAAACAGTGCAGCCGAGTCGGCAAGACGCGTTGCCTGGGCCTGGATCAACGCCAGCTGGGTTTGGGTGTCACGCTCTTGTGCACTCAACAACGTCAAAAAACTGATGCCGCCGCTGGCGTATTGTGCCTGGGCCAGGGTCAGGCTGCGTCGCGTGGCTGCTGCCGCATCGGTCTGGGCGGACAAAGCGGTAGCATCGGTTTCAAGCGCGCGCAACACGTCAGCCACATTCTGGAAGGCATTGAGTACGGTCTGGCGGTATTGGGCCGCCGATTGATCCAGCGCGGCCTGGGCGGCGCGCTGCTCAGCCTGGAGGGCACCTCCACGAAACAGAGGCTGTACGAGATTGCCCCCAAGGCTCCAGATTGTGGACCCCGTGTTGAACAAATCCCCGGGGCGCGTTGCGATGGATCCAAAACTGGCAGAGAGCGTCACGTTGGGATAGGCACCTGCTATCGTCAACCCCAGATTGGCCGTGGCCTGGTGCAACAGGGCTTCGCTGACCAGGATATCCGGTCGTTGGCGCACCAACGCCGAAGGTACCGAGACGGGGAGTTGCCGCGGCAGCGTGAGGTCCTTGAGCTCGAAACGGGGCAAACCAGCTTCACCTGGAAATTTACCCACATAGACCGCCAGTTGATGGCGCGTCTGGTCCAGCTGCTTTTGCAGGGCCGGTATCGTGGCATGTGTCTGGGCCAGCGTGGCACGTTGCAGTTGCACCTCGGTTTGCGAAATGGCGCCCAGCTTTTCCCTGGTCTCGAGAATGCTCAAGGTTTTGCTTTCAAGCTGTTCAACACCATCCGTGGCGCGTAATTGCTCACGCAGGGCAGCCTCGCGAATTGCTGTTGTGACGATGTTGGCCGCAAGGGTGACGCGTGCAGCCTGTAGCAGGTAACGCTCGGCGTCCACCTGCGCTTCCATGCTCTCAACCTGTCGGCGATTGGCGCCAAAGAAATCGAGGGTATAAGAGACGCCCACCGAAGCATTGGTCAGGCTGAACGTGTTGGGACTGCCGGGAAAACCAAAGGCCTCGGGTGACAGGCGTTGTCGGGTTTCTCCAGCCTGTGCATTGATTGCAGGAACCAGCAGGTTGCTGCGCTCAGCATTGGCCGATTCGCGGGCATTGATCAAAGCAGCTTCAGCTGCAGCGATCGACGGATTGTTCTTGAGGCCTGCTTCAATCAGTTCGTTGAGCGCGGTGGAGTGAAACAGCTTCCACCAATCGGCCTGCACGGTCTGGTTGTCGGCAGGGGCAGGATGCCCACCTTCAGTATATTGAGTCACGCCAGGAGCAGCCGGTCTGGTGAAATCGGGTCCCACCATGGTGCAGCCTGCAAGCAGAATTCCCGGCAAGACCAGGAGCGCGGATAAACGGTCAGTGCGTTTCATTCGATATCTTCCACCGTGCCAGCGACTCATCATCGGATTCACGCGCATCCACCCAACGATCTCCGTCCGGCGTCGTTTCCTTTTTCCAGAATGGGGCACTCGTTTTCAAGGCATCCATCAAAAATTGGCATGCATCAAAAGCGTCCCTACGATGCGCACTGGTGACAGCAACCAGAACGATGGGGTCGCCAGGCAGCAATTTTCCTACGCGATGAATGATCAATGCGTCAATAATCTTCCATCGCTGACGCGCTTCATTTTCAAGCGAGGAAAGCGCCTTTTCCGTCATGCCCGGGTAATGTTCTAGGGTCATCTGACTGACGGTCTGCTCATCGTTGAGATCGCGAACCAGTCCGACAAAACTGACAAGCGCGCCGACTTGAGGATCGTCACCCCGCAACTTCAGGGTTTCGTGGCCCAAGTCGAAGACTTCCTGCTGCACGCGCACGCTCATGTTATCTCAACCCCCGGTCACCGGTGGAAAAAATGCCACTTCGTCTTCATTGTGCAGCACGGTGTCAAAAGTGACGAGCTCCTGGTTGACCGCCACCTTGAGGGTGCGTTGATCCGAGAGCGCTTCAGCCCAGGTATTGCCGCGAGCACGCAACTTGATCGCAAGGTCTGAAACCGTGGCCGCCGAATCGAGCTGTACCGTCTCCGAATCGCACTGAAGGGCCTCACGCAGGCGCGCAAAATAGCGCACTTTTACCGCCAGGGATGCGCGACGATGCTGCGAAACGGCAAGGTCAAAGCGACGCACGATGAAATGCGCGACGGCCTCGGGGTCGTTGATATCCAGGCATGGAAGCAAACCAGGTTGTTGCTCGTCCGTAACCAGGGCGATGATCCAGGGATCATCGGCATTCAATCGGGGCGACCCTTGCTCGCGGCGCCACACTTCCAGCTTTGGTATGGTGTCCTTCTTGAACCCTTCCACGATCACCAGATCGCATGGTGACAGGCGTTCAAGAAGCGCATCCAGCGAGGGTTCGGGCGCCCCCCGAAGCTCGTGCATCAGGGCCCATCGTTGGTCGGATGCCACCATGACTTCTGTGGCTCCCGCCTGGCGGTGTCGCCAGGAATCCTTGCCAGGCACGTCTACATCAAAATGGTGATGCGCGTGCTTGATCAGGGATACCTTTACACCCCATGAGACGAGCAAGGCAATGACCTGTTCGATCAGCGTGGTTTTTCCTGAGCCCGAATAGCCCGCAAAACCGATGACTGCACTCATGATTTCTCCTGCTCGGAATCGCCCTCTTCCTCAAGCAGGCGTTCAGCGCTCATCGTACCCGGCTGGAGGAATTCATCCTGCGCCATGGTCTGCAGTTCAACCCTATGGATCTGCCCAAAACGCCTGGATATTTTCTGGCTGGAAATGTGCACTTCATCCACATCGTTGGAAGCCTGCTTGATATGGTTGGCAAGCTTTTTCATGCGCTCTTCAAAACGGCCGAAATCAACGGCAAGGTTGCCCAGGGCCTCCTGGATGATGTGCACCTGCTTGCGCGTTTCCACGTTTTTCAACACCGTGTGGACCGTATTCAGAATGGCCATCAGCGTCGTGGGTGAAACAATCCAGACACGACGTTTCATGGCGTATTCCACTACGTCGGGATGGCTTCCATGAATCTCTGCAAAGATCGCCTCGGCAGGTACGAACAATAGCGCACCATCACTGGTTTCGCCCGGGATGATGTACTTGTCTGCGATGGCGTCCACATGGGCTTTTACGTCATTGCGAAACTGGCGCAGTGCGGCTTCTCGTGCCGCAGGGTACTGGTCGGCCTGCACCAGGCGGGCATAATTTTCCAGGGGGAACTTGGAATCCACTCCGATGCTTCCTGTAGGCTCTGGCAGGCGTAACAGACAGTCCACGCGCACTCCCGTGGAGAGAACACTTTGAAACTGATAGGCATTGGGCGGCAGGATATTGCGCACGATGTCTTCCAGCTGTACTTCGCCGATCGCCCCGCGAGCGCGTTTGTCTCCCAACAGGGACTGGAGGCTGACTACGTTGGTTGCAAGCCCATCGATCTTCTTCTGGGCTTCATCGATGGTGGAAAGCCGTTGCATGACGGAAATAAACGTCTCGTTGGTTTTTTTGAAACCCTCATCGAGGCGTTCAGTGACCTTGCCGGATATCTGGTCGAGCCGCTCATCCACACGTCTCAACAGGGACTCGCTCTTTTCCATCAAGCGCTCCAGCATGTCCACCCGCAACTTTTCGATCTGCTCGCGGGTCATGGTCAGCTCGCGCGTGACGGCTTCGCGCAGTCGGTCGGCGGCTTCGGACTGGTTACTGGAAAGGCGGTCGCCCTGACGCACCAATCCATCCTGAACTTCGACTTGCAGTTCGCGATGACGTGCTTCAAGCAGGCTGATCAACCCGGGAGAATCTTCTCCCAACTGGTGCCCCAACTGATCCAGGCGCCTGTGCAGGGCATACAGCCCCCAAACCAGGGCCAAAACAACAAAGAGGATCAGGAGTAGTTCAGGCAGCATCCACTACCTCAAACCGCTGTGGCCACATCACTGCGCGCTGCGCGCTTGCGTTCATGCTCGAGAAGATGACGCTTGCGGATGCGAATGTTTTTTGGTGTGATTTCCACCAACTCATCGTCATTGATGAACTCGATGGCCGACTCCAGGGTCAAGGCAACGGGAGGGGTCAGCACAACGGCCTCGTCCTTTCCAGAGGCGCGCACGTTGGTGAGCTGTTTGCCCTTGATGGGATTGACGACCAGATCATTGTCACGGCTGTGGATGCCAATGATCATGCCTTCATAGACGCGATCTCCAGGAACCACGAACATGCGTCCCCGCTCTTGCAGCTTCCAGAGGGCATAAGCCACGGCTTCGCCCGCTTCGGCGGAGATCAGCACGCCATTGCGACGGGATGCAATTTCCGGTTTCATGGGCGCATATTCGTCAAACACGTGGCTGAGTAATCCGGTACCCCGAGTCAACGTCAGAAACTCGGACTGGAAACCGATCAACCCACGCGCTGGAATGCGATAATCCAGGCGGACTCTGCCGCGACTGTCTGACTGCATGTCCTGCAGATCACCACGACGCTCTCCCAGGGCCTGCATGACGGGCCCCTGATGGGATTCCTCTACGTCCACGGTCAACATTTCGAAGGGCTCACATTTCTGGCCATCCACTTCCTTGAGCAGCACGCGAGGACGGGAAACCGCCATTTCGTAGCCTTCGCGGCGCATATTTTCCAGCAGGATGGTGAGGTGCAGCTCTCCACGACCGGATACGAGAAACACATCCGTATCCTCGGTTTCCTGCACGCGCAGCGCCACGTTGCTCATCAGCTCACGATCAAGACGTTCGCGGACCTGGCGGCTGGTCACGAACTTGCCCTCCTGGCCTGCAAAGGGCGAGGTATTGACCTGAAAGTTCATGGTCAACGTGGGCTCATCCACAGCCAGCATGGGAAGCGCCTCGGGGCGTTCGGGATCGGCAATCGTCACGCCAATGCCGATGTCCTCGATGCCATTGATCAGCACGATGTCACCCGCTTCAGCGCTTTCAAACTGAACCCGTTCCAGCCCCTTGAAACCCAGCACCTGATTGACGCGTGCCTTTTTGACGGTACTTCCAGGACCGCGCAACACCGCCACTTCCTGGCCGGGGTGCAGGCGCCCGCGGCGAATGCGGCCAATGCCGATACGGCCCACGAAACTGGAATAGTCAAGGGAGATGATCTGCAACTGAAGCGGGGCTTCGGGGTCGCCGGCCCGTTCTGGGACATGCCTCACAATGGCTTCAAAAAGCGGACGCAAGCTGTCACCTGGCTGCGTCGGATCAAGCGAGGCGTACCCTTGCAATGCCGAGGCATAAACCACCGGAAAGTCCAGTTGTGCTTCAGTGGCGCCCAGTTTGTCGAATAAATCAAACGTGTGGTTGACCACCCAGTCAGGTCGGGCTCCAGGCCTGTCGATCTTGTTGACAACCACGATGGGTTTCAATCCCAGCGCCAATGCCTTGCGTGTGACGAAGCGGGTTTGCGGCATGGGTCCTTCAACGGCATCCACCAGCAAAAGCACCCCGTCCACCATGGACAACACCCGCTCGACTTCGCCACCGAAATCAGCGTGCCCCGGCGTATCCACGATGTTGATGTGCGTGCCCTCGTAATTGACCGCGCAGTTCTTGGCCAGAATGGTGATGCCCCGTTCCTTCTCAAGATCGTTGCTGTCCATGACGCGCTCGGAAACCTGCTGGTGCGCGGCGAAAGTACCGGACTGCTGTAAAAGTTTATCGACGAGCGTGGTCTTGCCGTGATCGACGTGGGCAATGATTGCAATGTTGCGAAGCTGACGGGCCATGGAGGTTTAACCGGGTTAAATTCAAGCTCTCCATTCTATCACGCCAAAGGGGTTGCTTCGACTTTAAAAATTGGCGATAGTCGCAGGATGAAACAGCTGGCACTCAAAATCGACGTAGATACGTTGCGCGGCACCCGGGAGGGCGTTCCGCAGCTGCTCTCCTTGCTGCAGGCACAGGCCGTCCAGGCTACTTTTTTGTTCAGCCTGGGACCAGACCATACGGGACGCGCCATCAAGCGGGTATTCCGCAAGGGTTTTTTGGGTAAAGTCCAGCGAACATCCGTGCTGGAACATTACGGTTTGAAGACATTGCTGTATGGCACGCTCCTGCCCGGGCCAGACATAGGTCTCCTGGCCGGAAACATCATGCAGGCCGTCCTTCAATCGGGATTCGAGGTGGGCATCCACACCTGGGACCATGTGGCCTGGCAGGACGGGGTCGCCCGCGCCTCGGCGCAGTGGACGGATGAACAGATGGCGCGTGCCGAGCAGCGGTTTCTGGACATTTTCGGTACCAGGGCCCTGGTTCATGGCGCCGCGGGCTGGCAAATGAACGACCAGGCGTTTTTGCACCTGGATCAGGCCGGGATCCGCTGGGCCTCGGACTGTCGGGGCACTGCCCCCTTTCTCCCGGTCATCGCTGGACAGACCCTGGCCTGTCCGCAATTGCCCACTACCCTGCCTACCCTTGACGAGCTGATCGGGCTCGATGGTCTGGACAGGAACACCGTCGCCCGTCACTTGCTGCATTTGACTGAGCAGGCACCGCCCTGCGGCCATGTCTTCACCTTGCATGCCGAACTGGAAGGAATGCGTCTCGTCACCGTGCTGGATCAACTGATACGCGGCTGGAAGCAACAGGGCTACCGTCTCGTATCTCTGGGAGAGATGGCGCAAACGCTCGACCGTGCCACACTGCCCCATTGCCATGTCGTCCAAGGCGTCATTCCGGGCCGTTCAGGCTTGCTGACGTTGCAGGGAGACTCCGTTTAAACTTGTTTCATCATCACACAGGAAAACCATCATGCAACTCATGGAAATCGTCCCGGATTTTGAATTGCCCGCCACCGGAGCGCAGCGTTTTCAGCTGAACGCCATGCGCGGCGCCCCGCTCGTGCTGTATTTCTACCCCAAGGATGCCACACCGGGTTGTACCGACGAGGGACTTCAGTTCAAGGGACTGTACGATCAGTTTCGTCAATTGAAGTGCACGGTCCTGGGCCTGTCCCGTGACAGCGTCGCCTCGCACGACCGCTTCAAAGCCAAGATGGAGTTCCCCTTTGACCTGCTGAGCGACGAAAACGAAACGGCCTGCGCCCTGTTCGGCGTCATGAAACTGAAAAACATGTACGGCAAGCAGGTTCGCGGCATCGAACGCAGCACCTTTGTCATTGACGCAGAGGGACGCCTGCGCCGTGAATGGCGTGGCGTTTCCGTACCCGGGCATGCTCAGGAAGTACTCGACTTCGTCAGGTCACTTTGATACTGTGAGCCTTGAATTCAACCCGGAAGCACTGCTAAATGGCTCGTAAATCTGCAGAATCGCCCAAGCTTTTCGTTCTTGATACCAACGTATTGCTCCACGATCCCACCAGCCTGTTCCAGTTCGAGGAACATGATGTGTATTTGCCCATGGTGACGATCGAGGAACTCGACAACAACAAGAAGGGCATGACCGAAGTGGCGCGCAATGCCCGTCAAGTCAGCAGGTTCCTGGACGAAATCATCAGGGGAGCAAAAAAGGGCGATATCAGCGCAGGCATTCCCCTGGCGCGCGCGCACGACAAAACCCCTTCGGGCACCCTGTTCCTGCAAACGCTCAATGGTTCGGCCATCCCCACTTCGCTCTCTGGCGACAAGGCGGATAACCAGATTCTGGGGGTTGCCCTTGAACTCAAGCGCGCGCACACCACGCGCAGCGTCATCCTGGTCAGCAAAGACATCAACATGCGCATCAAGGCGCGTGCCTTGGGCGTCGATGCCGAAGACTACTTCAATGACAAGGTGCTGGAAGATTCAGACCTGCTCTATACCGGTGCCAGCGAATTGCCTCTCGACTTCTGGGAAACGCACGGCAAGGACATGCAATCCTGGCAGGAACACGGGCGTACCCTGTACCGCGTCAAAGGGCCCCTGGTGCCGGGATTCCTGCTCAATGAATTCGTTTACCAGGACCATGAAGACAAACCGTTTTATGCCATCGTCAAGGAACGCGATGGGCAATCTGCCGTTTTGCAAACCATCCGCGACTATGCTTCGCAACGCCATAACACCTGGGGCATCGTCGCTGCCAATCGCGAGCAGAACTTTGCGCTGAACCTGCTCATGGACCCTGAACTGGACTTTGTCACCTTGCTGGGCCAGGCGGGAACAGGCAAAACACTGCTGACCCTGGCTGCCGGTTTGATGCAAACCCTGGAACATAAAACCTATTCTGAAATCATCATGACGCGCGTCACCGTCCCGGTGGGTGAAGACATTGGATTTTTACCAGGCACTGAAGAAGAAAAAATGACCCCATGGATGGGTGCGCTCGAAGACAATCTCGACGTACTCAATAAAAGCGATGACGAGGCCGGTGATTGGGGGCGGGCAGCCACCCGCGATCTGATCCGCTCCCGCATCAAGATCAAATCACTCAACTTCATGCGCGGGCGCACCTTTCTCAACAAATACCTGATCATTGACGAGGCGCAGAATCTCACGCCCAAGCAGATGAAAACCCTGATCACCCGCGCAGGGCCAGGAACCAAAGTGGTTTGCCTGGGCAACATCGCCCAGATTGACACGCCCTACCTTACTGAAGGCAGCTCCGGATTGACCTATGTGGTGGACCGCTTCAAGGGTTGGCGGCACAGCGGTCATGTGACCTTGCAACGCGGTGAACGCTCGCGCCTGGCAGACTACGCTGCCGAAGTGCTGTAAGCCCAGGCTCTGATGGCACTCGGTTTTTACACCATACTGTTGGCACAGTTTCTTTCGGCGCTGGCCGACAACTCGCTTCTGTTTGCGGCCATCGCCCTGCTCAAGGAGTTGTCCGCCCCGCCTGAATACGTTCCCATCCTGCAGCAGTTCTTCGTGGTCTCCTACATCGTTCTGGCCCCCTTCGTGGGTGCGTTTTCCGATGCGTTGCCCAAAGGTCGCGTCATGTTCATCAGCAACCTCATCAAGCTGGCGGGTTGCCTTGCCATGCTTGCAGGGGTCAATCCGCTTTACGCGTATGCCTTGGTCGGGCTGGGTGCTGCCGCCTATTCACCAGCCAAGTACGGCATCCTGACCGAATACCTTCCTCCCAACCAGCTCGTGCTGGCCAATAGCTGGATGGAGGGATTGACCGTGGTGGCCATCATTTTGGGCGCCGTGATGGGCGGCTTGCTGCTCAAACCCGGACTACCCGTCTACCTGTTGGCAATAAAGGGCATGTCGGGCCTCGGCATGTCCACCCTCACAACGCCCCAGTTTGCCATCCTGATGGTGTTGCTGCTGTACGTCGCTGCGGCCGTCGTCAATCTGTACATTCCAAAAGTTCATCGTGACCACAGCTTGCCACGCAAGAATCCCTGGTATGTGGTCAAGGACTTTGCCGCTTCCTTCATGATGCTCTGGCGAGATCCGCTGGGTAAGGTTTCCCTGGCGGTAACCACCCTGTTCTGGGGCGTGGGCTCGACACTGCGCCTCATCGTGCTGGTCTGGGCCACCCTGCAGCTTCACTTCGATCTGGAGAAATCCACGCAGCTCACAGCCGTATCAGCAGTGGGTATAGCGCTGGGCTCCATTGCGGCAGCCAAATGGGTCAAACTGGAAAGTTCGCTCAAGGTACTGCCCGTTGGCATCGCCATGGGAGCCGCCATTCTGGGCATGTTGTTCGTGACCCAATGGTCCGTCGCCATCGTCCTGCTCGTCATTGCCGGTGCCATGGGGGGATTTTTCGTGGTCCCCATGAATGCGCTACTGCAGCATCGGGGACATCAATTGATGGGTGCAGGACATAGCATTGCCGTACAGAATTTTAATGAAAACATCAGCATTCTCGCCATGTTGGGCGCGTATGCCCTGGTGATTCGTGCTGATTTGCCACTGCATGCCATGATGCACAAAATCGGAATTGAGACCCTGATGGGGCGGCCCCTGGCGGCCACGGAAGCTGCTTTCTATGCCAGTGTCGTCCTGCTGGGCCTGTTCATCAGCGGCCTCATGCTGCTGCTGTACCGTCGTTACCGTCATGTGGAGTACACCGACTGACCATCAGTCGACGGGCCCGACACAAGTCTTCCCAAGCCTTGGCCTTGTCAGCTGGCGTCCGCAAAAGATAGGCAGGATGCCAGGTCACGACAAGCGGAATATCCCCGAAATGGTGCTGTTGCAGCCGTAGTGCACCCAGCGTGCCGTCCGTTTTCAACAGGGCGCGGGCGGCTACCCTGCCCATCGCCACAATCACCGCGGGTTGGATCAGGGCAATCTGTCGGGTCAGGTACGGCAGGCAGGCGGCACATTCTTCATCAGTGGGCGTGCGATTCTGGGGCGGCCTGCACTTCACCACATTGGCGATGTAGACATCTTCTCCCCGCTTCAACCCAAGGGATCGCAGCATCTGATCCAACAGCTGCCCTGCAGCCCCAACAAAAGGTTCTCCGCGTTGATCTTCCTCGGCACCCGGGGCCTCTCCGACAAAAAGCCAGCGTGCCTGTTCGTCCCCCACACCAAATACGGCCTGACGCCGTCCCTGATGAAGGTGGCAGCGCTGACACTGTGCAACCTGCTCACGCAACGGTGTCCAGCCCATCTCATCGGTCATGGAAGCCGATGGCGGATTAGCAGCAGGGATGCTTGCTGGCGTCTCCGAGGGTTCGGCACCTTCAAGGGTCTGATGACGCGCTTGCCATTGTGGCCAAAGGCCCAGCTCGCGCCAGCGCGCTTCCAATGGGTTCACAGTGGGCTCCGCATCACAACCGCATCCTCCCTGCCATGCAGTGCAGGATAATATTGCTGGCGTACGCCAATTTGTGTGAATCCGGCTTCACGGTAGAGCTTGAGGGCACGCGTATTGCCGTGCCGCACTTCCAGGAAAAGCTGGGTGCAACCCAGAACGCGCGCACGGTCCTTGACCGCTTCGAGCAGGCGTTTTCCCCACCCGCGCCCCTGCCAGAGCGGATCGATCGTCAGATTGAGCAGGTGCATTTCGTCGATGACTTGCATCATGAAAGCGTAACCCAGCAATTGCCCATCCAGTCTGCAGGAAAGACCGATGTGGCCCTGTTGCATGGAGTCGGCGAGATTGCCGCGCGACCAGGGAATCGCATAGGCGCGCTGTTCAATGGCCAGCAGGGCATCAAGATCATCCACTGCCAGATCCGATATCACCGGGAGGCTTGCAGCATCAGGCTTCATTTGCTGGTGCGCTCCGCGCGGGTCAAAGCCACCTTGTCCCTGAGGTAGAGTGGTACAGCCAACTCTGGCGGTACTGCAAGGCCTGAATGGAAAGCCTTGGCTCCCAGCGTGGCCACGTGAGTGGCTTGAGGAATCAGGCCTTGTATGACCGGGAGTAACCGTCCCGGCCAGGCCTGTATCATGGCCGTCATGCAGATCTCGGCCCCGCTTCCCACAGGAAGCCAAATGCCTTCAGGAATTTCTGGCAGCAGGTCCGGATCGCACAGACAAGGCGCGACATGAGTGGTCCATTGCCCGGCGATGGATTCGTATACTGCCACATAGATCTGGTTCATGCGCGCATCAAGCGCGGCAACGACCCGTTCATGACCAGACCCTTCTGCCAGGGCCATCAGGGTGGGAATGGGGACGACCGGGATATCCAGACCCAGAGCCATGCCTTGGGCCACACCACAGGCCATGCGCAAGCCTGTAAAAGCCCCCGGACCCATTCCAAAGGCGATGGCATCCAGCTGCGACGAAGTCACCCCGGCTTCGGAGAGCAGGTTTCGTACCATGGGCAGCAACGTTTCAGAGTGCGCCTGATGCGCCACACCCTGAAGCGAGGAGAGCGTGCCGTCAATCCATAACGCTACAGAACAATGTTCCGTGGCCGATTCCAGTGCAAGCAGTTTCAACTTCCCACTCCATGTAGCGCCCTCCCGACCGGGAAAGCAGAATCAAACCGGCATGATACATCCCCGGATGCTGCACTGTCGCCCACAGGGATTCAACAAAACCCGGGGGTTGGTGTGCAGGATCGGTTAAAATGCCACGTCTGTGCTACAGGCCGTGGTTACAAATTGAAACCGCATGGTCCTAGAACCCCGATAACATCAACACGATGGAAAAACGACCCCAAAAAATTCTGGTCCTGGATGACGACATGCGTCTTCGGGAGCTTCTCAAACGCTATCTGACAGAGCAGGGCTTTTCTGTCGATGCCGTACCCGATGCGGCCGCGCTGGGCCGCCTCATGGCACGCGAGCGCTTTGATCTGCTGGTATTGGACCTGATGCTTCCGGGTGAAGATGGCCTGAGCATCTGTCGACGCATTCGAGCCAGCTCAAACAACATCCCCATCGTCATGCTCACGGCCATGGGAGACGATGTGGATCGCATCATGGGTCTTGAAATGGGCGCGGATGATTACATCTCAAAACCTTTCAATCCACGAGAACTTCTGGCAAGAATTCACGCCGTACTCCGACGCCAGCCCGCATCCACCCTGCCCGGCGCCCCAGGAACCCTGCATGACGGCCAGTCCCTGATCCGCTTCGGCCCCTTTGAATTCAATCTGGCCAACCGCACCCTGACAAAAAATGGGGAGCCCATCAATTTAACCAGCGGCGAATACGCACTCTTGCGCGTTCTGGTCAGCCACCCCCGAGACCCGCTTTCACGCGAAAAACTCATGGACATGGCCAGGGGACGTGAACACGAGGTTTTTGATCGCAGCATTGATGTGCAGATTTCCAGGTTGCGTCGCCTGATCGAGGAAGACTCCGGCAAGCCACGTTATATCCAGACCGTATGGGGTTTTGGATATGTGTTCGTCCCAGACGACACTCCATGACATTTTTTCCACGGTCGTTACTGGGCCGTACGGTCCTGATCATCGTCCTGACGGTGATCCTCACACAACTGGCGACCACTTTCGTCATTCGCCAGTTTTACGTGAAGCCCCTGCTGGAACGTGCCCTGGATGATCGGGCAAACCACATCCAGACCATCGTCGCTACCATGGCCTTGTTGTCCAATGAACAACGCGCCACATTCATCAGGGATTTCGAGGATAGCGAGGGTGCCAGAATCCAGCCTTTCCTGCCCAATGCCCACACAGGAAGCCCTCCCGACCCCGGTTCGAGACTTGCCCTGCTTGAAGATCGGCTGCACAAGCTGATCTCACCTGCATCCCACATCCTGGTCTCGGATCGCAGTGATGCTCCGGAAATCTGGATTTCGCTGGAGACGCCCAGCGGAGAATACTGGTACGTCACGCAGCGGCAACGTTTTGACTCCGGCTTTCCAGTCAAATGGGGCATCATGCTGATGCTGGTGGTCTTTGTGTCCGTCGTTGGCGTCTACCTTGGTGTTCGGCGCATCAACAAACCCTTGCGTGCCCTCACCCGGGCAGCGCACAGCATCGCCGAAGGCCAGACCCCAGCCCTGGTTGCCGAGTCGGGAGGCCCTCGTGAAATTCGCTCCCTGAGCGAGGCTTTCAACTCCATGCAAAAAGCGTTGCGAGAATTCGAATCCAATCGCACCATCATGCTTGCCGGTGTCTCACATGACTTGCGCACACCCCTCTCGCGCCTGCGCCTTGCCCTTGAAATGCTGGATCCCCAGGATGCCATCACCCTGGAACCCATGGTGCAGGATCTTGAAGAAATTGATCGGATCATCAATCAGTTTCTGGATTTTGCGCGAGACAATCCACACCACTGGCTCAATTTTGGCAATGTCAACGAGGTGGTTCGGGTCAATCAGGAAAGGTTTTTGGCACGGAACTACCCGGTCACCATTGAATTGCAGGATACGCCGGACATTCTGATCAACGAGCGCGCCATTGAACGCGTGATCACGAATCTGGTGGAAAATGCGCTGCGCTATGGTGCGCCACCCATCACGATTCGCACGCAGACTTTTCCGGACCATGTTCGATTGTCCGTTCTGGATCGGGGCGTTGGCATTCCGCCACAAGAGGTGATGCGCGTCATCCAGCCCTTCACCCGGCTGGAATCTTCGCGCAGCGGTCATCCGGGCGCCGGACTGGGGCTTGCCATCGTGGACCGCGTCATTCGCATGCACCATGGCGTATTCAAGCTGTTACCGCGTCAGGGTGGTGGGTTGGAGGCGCGTATTGAGCTGCCACTGGCACCGCCTCCGCCAAAGAAATCCTGAACGTCTGCCAGATCACGGGTCCGGCGCATCGCCGGCAAGCTCATCCAGATCCGCCTGCCATAGGGCTTTCCCAGTAACCTCGGGTCACAGAGCATGAGCACGCCCCGATCCTGTTCATCCCGAATCAATCTCCCGGCACCCTGTTTGAGGGCAATCACCGCTCGCGGCAACTGGTATTCCATGAATGCATTGCGACCCTGGCGCGTGATTTCTTCAATGCGTGCGGCCAGAACAGGATCATCGGGAGGGGCAAAGGGAAGCTTGTCGATGATGACCACGGACAGGGCTTCGCCCTTGACGTCCACACCTTCCCAAAATGAGCTGGATCCAAGCAGTACCGCATTGTCTGCCTGACGAAACCTGTTGAGCAGTTCTGACCGGCTGGTTTCACCCTGAATCAGCAAGGGGAAGGACAACCCCAGGGTTTCAAAGCGCGCCTTGAGCATCGCATGGGCTTCCTTCAAGGCGCGATGACTGGTGAACAGCATGAATGCACGACCAGCGCTGGCCTGAAGTACCGGCAGGGCAGCTTCCACCACAGCCATCGTATAGTCTGGCGTATTGGGCTGGGGCAACCCGGCAGGCACATACAGCAGCGACTGGGCCGCGTAATCGAAGGGGCTGGCCCAGGTGAGCGCTTCGGTTTCAGTCAAGCCCATTTCCTGCTGATAATGCCTGAAGTCGCCATTCACCGAGAGCGTGGCTGAAGTGAAGATCCAGGATTTCGGGATGGCATTCCACTGCGACTTGAAAGTTTCGGCGAGGGATAGAGGCGTGACATTGAGGTGCAGAGTCTGGCTGAAGCATTCCATCCAGCGAATCTGATCATGATTGTCCTCCCCCTGCCATGATTGGGCCTGGCCCAAAAGTTCTTGCGCCCGGGCTGTAATTGCCTGCAGTCCCTCCGAGCGCTCTGCCTGATGCGCGACAAGTGCGTGCAACGACTCCAGTCTTGCCACGACCTGGTTGAGTGCTTCCGGGAATTGCCCGTAGCGCAAGACCTGCTCGTAGGCGAGCCGGCCCTCCTTGAGGGGAATGGACAGTCGCAGATCCTTCGATGCGCGCTCCAATGCCAGCGCCGCATCCGGAATGTCACGAAACTCGACGCTCACATTGAGCGCTTCACTGACGGCATCGCGAGCCAGATCCACCAGCAGGGAGGTGGACAGCGAACGCCCGAAAAAAACCGTGGCCGTCTCGGGAAGTTGATGGGCTTCATCGAGGATGACCGTCTGGGCCTGCGGCAATAATTCTCCTGCACCTTCATCACGCAGCATCACGTCCGCAAAGAAGAGGTGATGGTTCACAACGACGACATCTGCCTGCTGGGCATCCTTGCGCGCAGCCAGGACAAAGCATTTGGCGTGGTGGGGACATTCCTGGCCCAGACAGTTGTCGCGGGTGGACGTGACTTGCGGCCATAATCCGGAGTTTTCAGGAACCGTCGTCAACTCGGCGATGTCGCCACGCGTGCTGGACTGTGCAAAGGCAGCTACCTGGTGCAGATGCAGGACTTCGGCGCGATCCCGCAACCGCACTTCCCGCAACGTCTGCTCCAGATGGTAGTGGCAGATGTAGTTGGAACGCCCCTTCAGCAAGGCCACGGTAACCGGCACCTTTAATGCGGCACGCAAGGTGGGAATGTCCCTGTTGAACAGCTGGTCCTGGAGGGTCTTGGTTCCCGTGGATACGATGACCTTGCCACCAGAGAGAAGCGCCGGAACCAGGTAGGCGAAAGTTTTGCCGGTCCCCGTGCCGGCCTCTGCAATCAGGGAGCGGTTGGCCTGGATGGCGTCATGGATGGCCTGCGCGAGGTCGATTTGTCCAGGTCGGACTCGATATGCCGGCAGGGATCTGGCGAGCGGCCCGGCGTCGCCAAAGATCCGTGTCATGTCATTCATTGCGTCAGTTTAACCCGTAACGGCGAATGAACCACGTTTTCATCAAATGTGCGAGGGTGAGATAGCCCACCAAAATGGCAATCAGATAAGGCCAGAACTGTATCGGCAGCGGCGTAAAACCCAACGCATGCGCAAAGGGAGAATAAGGCAGCCAGATGCCAACCGTGCAGATGACAAGGCTTGTCAGGGTCAACGGCAAACTGGCGCGACTTTGGACAAAAGGAATGCGCCCCGTGCGAATGATGTGGATGATCAGTGTTTGCGACAGCAGCGACTCCACAAACCAACCGGTCTGAAAGAGAGAGGAGCCTGCTTCCGTATTGGCCTTGAAGACAAAATACAGGAGGACAAAGGTGATGTAGTCAAAAATGGAGCTGATAGGACCCACCATCAACATGAATCGCGTGATGTTGGCAATATCCCAGCGACGAGGCTTTGCAATGTATTCCTCGTCCACATGATCCGTGGGAATGGCAGTCTGGGAAAAATCATAAAGCAGGTTATTGGTCAGCACCTGGATGGCCTGCATGGGTAAAAAGGGCAGCCATGCACTGGCACCCAAAACGCTGAACATGTTTCCAAAATTGGAACTGGCCCCCATCTTGATGTATTTGACGATATTGCCAAACACCTTGCGCCCCTCAATCACTCCTTCTTCCAGCACCATGAGGCTCTTTTCCAGCAGGATGATGTCTGCAGATTCCTTGGCAATGTCCACGGCAGTGTCCACTGAAATACCCACATCGGCGGTTTTCAGGGCAGGACCATCATTGATGCCGTCTCCCATAAACCCCACCACGTGTCCGCGCAGGTGCAACGCCCTGATCACGCGCGCCTTCTGGGCTGGGGACAGCTTGGCAAACACCACGACATTTTCGGCGGTGGTGGCCAGTTGCTCATCCGTCATGGTTTCGAGATCAGATCCCAGCAGAATCTTGTCCACCTTGAGCCCTACGTCGTGGCAAACCTTGCGCGTCACAACTTCATTGTCGCCCGTGAGGATCTTGACCTCCACACCGTGTCGATGCAATGCCGCGATGGCCTCGCGTGCGCTGTCCTTGGGCGGATCGAGAAAAGCAATGTAGCCCACCAGCACCAGACCGGATTCATCCTTGACGCTGTAAGTAGTGGTAGTCGCAGGTGTTTCCTTGTAGGCAATGGCAATGACGCGGAAACCGTCTTCATTGAGGTCGCGCGTCACCCGGACCAGCTTTTCGAGGTGGGAAGGATCAAGCGCCACCGACTGGCCATTGACTTCGGCGGCAGTACAGCAGGCAAAGACCTCTTCCACGGCACCTTTGCAAATCAGCAGATGCCGCCCCTTCCCTTCCACCACCACAGACATGCGGCGCCGTTGAAAGTCAAAGGGGATTTCGTCCACCTTGCGATAGTTGGCGCCGGCACGCAATTGATCATTCAGGCCGGCATACTCGAGAACGGCCACGTCCAGAAGATTTTTCAATCCTGACTGGTGAAAACTGTTGAGATAGGCGTATTCCAGGACATCTTCATTTTCATGGCCGTAGATGTCCACATGACGCTCGAGAATGATCTTGTCCTGTGTGAGCGTACCCGTCTTGTCGGTACACAATACATCCATGGCGCCAAAATTCTGGATGGAGTTGAGACGTTTGACGATGACCTTTTTACGGGACATGGCCAGCGCCCCCTTGCCCAGATTGACGGTCACGATCATGGGTAGCATTTCTGGCGTCAGCCCCACGGCCACGGCCACGGAGAAGAGGAAAGCCTCCATCCAGTCGCCTTTGGTAAAGCCGTTGATCAGAAACACCAAAGGCGTCATGATCATGATGAAACGGATCATCAGCCAGGTAAACTGGTTGATGCCACGATCAAAACTGGTGAGCTGCCGCTCGCCGCTGACCATCTGCGCCAGCGCTCCGAAATACGTATTCGAACCCGTCAGAACGACCACAGCCGTAGCTGTGCCGCTGACCACGTTGGTCCCCATGAAGCACACGTTACCCAGTTGCAGTGGGTCCTTGCCCTCAACCAGCTCCGTGCTGGCAAACTTTTCAACGGGAAGCGCTTCACCCGTCAGGGAGGATTGATTGATGAACAAATCCTTCGCCGTCAGCAGCCGGACATCGGCAGGGATCATGTCGCCGGCAGAGAGCTGGATGACGTCGCCCGGAACCAGGGTGTCAATGGGCACTTCACGACGTTGCGGCCCATGGGGTGTCAGATGAATATTGAAATAGCGGTTGACCTCATCCGGAACGCCGCTGCGGCGATCCTTGCGCAACACCGTGGCCGTGGTGCTGACCATGGCACGCAAGCGCTCGGCCGCATTGCTGGATCGGTACTCCTGCACGAAGGTGAGGATGATGCTGAGCGCCACCATGATGGCGATGATGGTGCCCGCCTCATTGTCCCCCAGATAGAATGACAGGGCCGACAGGGCCAGCAACAGGATATTGAGCGGGTTCTTGAAATAGGACAGCAGCTGGCGCACCGGGCTTCTGTGCTGTTCATGGACGATGGCGTTGGGACCATAGACCAGCAGGCGATCTTCCACTTCGCGGTCCAGCAGCCCCTCGGCAGAGCTGTCCAGGCGCCGCAGGGCAATTTCTGCATCTGAACCGGAAACCTCAAGAAGCAAACCGGAAACCTTGGTGCTGATGGCCTCAGACAGAGGGCGACGGCTGGCTAGCCGGGAGACAAATTCGGTGATTTTCGCCATAAAACCTCAATTCCGTAACCCGGAATTGAGTCATGGAACGATTACAACGTCATGACAAAGGGATTCCGAGTTGACCGGCAGTATCTATCGTGTTGCGTTGACTGGAACAATCCAAGATGGATCACCCTCAAGTGCCATAAAGACCGCAATTTTCCGCCCGCCCCGCAGGGCCTGTCAACCCGAAATCCTCCTCGTCAGCCAGAAAAACTGATTTTCCCGCCCGATATCCCGACTCGGATCGTATCTTTAGGCTTGAACTGACCCTGCAGGATCAGTTTGGCCAGCGGATTTTCGAGCTCAGCCTGTATGGCACGCTTGAGCGGGCGCGCGCCATATACAGGGTCAAAGCCCGTATCAGCCAGTTTTTCCAGTGCCGCATCCGACACCTCGAGGCCCAGGTCCATCTTCTCGAGACGATGCTTGAGATAGCGCAGCTGAATTGCCGCGATGGCCTTGACCTGCTGGGCGCCCAGCGCATGAAACACCACGATTTCATCGATGCGGTTGACGAACTCAGGACGGAAGTGGGTTTTGACTTCCGCCATCACCGCAAGCTTGACCACGGCATAATCATCGCCTGACATCTGCTGGATCATCTGCGAGCCCAGATTGGACGTCATCACGATGACCGTGTTCTTGAAGTCCACGGTCCGCCCCTGTCCATCGGTCATGCGTCCGTCATCCAGCACCTGCAGCAATACATTGAACACGTCCGGATGAGCCTTTTCCACTTCGTCGAGGAGGATCACGGCATAGGGTTTGCGCCGCACTGCTTCGGTCAGATATCCGCCCTCCTCATAGCCCACATATCCCGGAGGTGCTCCTATGAGGCGCGCCACGGAATGCTTTTCCATGAACTCGGACATGTCGATGCGAATCAGATGCTCTTCCGAATCGAACAAAAACCCCGCCAGCGCCTTGCACAGCTCGGTCTTGCCCACACCGGTAGGCCCCAGGAAGAGAAACGAGCCATACGGCTTGTCGGGGTCACTCAGGCCTGAGCGGGATCGTCGAATTGCGTCCGACACCAGACGCACGGCCTCGTCCTGACCCACCACGCGCTGGTGCAACTGGTCTTCCATATGCAATAGCTTGTCGCGCTCGCCCTGCATCATCTTGGATACCGGAATGCCAGTGGCCCGGGACACCACCTCGGCAATTTCCTCAGCGCCCACCTGGGTGCGCAGCAGGCGGAGGGGCTGATGGGAAGCGGCCTGGTCATCGCTTTGGCGCAACTGGGCTTCCAGTTGGGGGATTTTGCTGTACTTGAGTTCAGAGGCTTTCTGCAGGTCGCCCTGTCGTTGTGCCGCTTCCATCTCGGCCTTGGCGCGGTCCAGTTCTTCCTTGACGTGCTGTGTCCCCTGAACCTGGGCCTTTTCGGCCTTCCAGATTTCTTCAAGATCGGCGTATTCCACTTCCAGCTTGCGAATTTCCCCTTCCAGCAGGGCGAGGCGCTTCTGGGAAGCCTCATCGGTTTCCTTGCGCACGGCCTCTCGTTCGATCTTGAGTTGAATCAGCCGACGGTACAGCTTGTCCATGGATTCGGGCTTGGAATCGATTTCCATTTTGATGCGTGAGGCCGCCTCATCCATCAGGTCGATGGCCTTGTCCGGCAGAAAACGATCCGTAATGTAACGATGGGACAGCTCGGCAGCGGCCACAATGGCCGGGTCCGTAATCTCCACGCCATGGTGCAGCTCGTATTTTTCCTGAAGTCCGCGGAGGATGGCGATGGTGTCCTCGACCGTCGGTTCGCCCACCTGCACCTTCTGAAAACGCCGCTCCAGCGCCGCATCCTTTTCAATGTACTTGCGATACTCGTCCAGCGTGGTGGCTCCCACGCAGTGCAGCTCGCCCCGCGCCAGGGCCGGCTTGAGCATGTTGCCGGCGTCCATGGCGCCTTCGGCCTTGCCGGCCCCCACCATGGTGTGCAGTTCATCGATGAACACGATGGTCTGGCCTTCGTCCTGCGCCAGCTCCTTCAGAACTGATTTCAGGCGTTCCTCGAACTCACCCCGAAACTTTGCGCCGGCCAGGAGGGCCGCCATGTCCAGGGAGAGGACGCGTTTGTTGCGCAGGCTCTCCGGTACCTCGTCGTTCACGATCCGTTGAGCCAGGCCCTCCACGATGGCGGTCTTGCCCACTCCGGGTTCACCGATCAGCACCGGATTGTTCTTGGTGCGTCTTTGCAGGATCTGGATAACGCGCCGGATCTCGTCGTCGCGGCCAATGACGGGGTCAAGCTTGCCCAGGCGGGCCCGTTCCGTCAGGTCCAGGGTGTACTTTTTAAGCGCTTCACGTTGGGCCTCGCCCGCCTGGCTGCCCACGGACTCACCACCCCGCATGGCCGTGATGGCGGTTTCCAGGCGGGCCCTTTGGGCGCCCTGTTGCTTGAATAGCCGGCCGGTATCCCCCTTGTCGTCACAAAGGGCCAGTAAAAAGAGCTCGGACGCGATGAACTGGTCACCACGCTTCTGAGCCTCGCGTTCCGTCAAGTTGAGCAAATTGTTGAGATCCCGCGATACGGTGATTTCACCGCCGCCACCCTCCACCTTGGGCAGGCGTTCCAGGGCTGTGCCCAGGGCCTGCTTGAGCGGCTGCACCTGCACATCCGCGCGGGTTAGCAGGGATGCCGTGGAACCATCGGATTGGGCCAGCAGGGCCGACAGGAGGTGCGGCGGCTCGATGAGACCGTTGTCATGGGCCAGGGCCAGGCTCTGGGCATCCGCAAAGGCCTCCTGAAACTTGGTGGTCATCTTGTCAAAGCGCATGATCAATGTCCGTGAAATATGAATGGGATGTTTCTGAAGATGGGGGCATGCTTGAAGCAATTCAAGCCTTCCCTGACGAGCTCAGTTATAATCCCAGCCCATGAAACATAATGCTCGCTTGCCCATTCTAGTGCTTTTATGCGCTTCCCTCTTCATGACCGGTTGTGCCACCCTGCCGCCAGGCTCTGTGGCATCGGAGCGTGATCCGCTGGAACCCTATAACCGGGCCGTGTACGGTTTCAACGACACGCTGGATCGTAACCTCCTGCAACCCGTAGCACGCGGCTATGTGGCAATCACCCCTGACTTCCTGCGAACCGGGGTTAGCAATTTCTTCGGTAACATTTCTGACCTTGCCGTTTTTGTGAACGACTTTCTACAAGGAAAACCCGGGCAGGGACTGGAAGACGGGGGCCGCTTCGTATTGAATACCACCGTGGGCCTGCTGGGCTTGCTGGACGTTGCCACACCTGCGGGCTTGCCTCACCATCGCGAGGATTTTGGCCAGACACTGGCCGTTTGGGGATGGGACAACAGCACCTATCTGGTCCTGCCCCTGCTGGGCCCCAGTACGGTCCGCGACACGCTGGGCCTGGTGGGAGACACGCCGCTGGGGTTGTACACCAACCTCCACACCACCAACACCAAGCTTGCAGAAATCTTTGCCTTCGAGACCGTCAATACCCGCGCCAACCTGCTGGCAGCAAGCAATGTGTTGGAGACTGCCGCGCTGGACCCTTACGCCTTTGTGCGCGATGCCTACCTGCAACGCCGTCGCAACATGATCTATGACGGCAACCCGCCTCCCACACCGGACGACGATCAATAACGCCAACCATCCAATAAAAAAGGGAGCCAGGGCTCCCTTTTTTATGGCCACGCATGCCCTGTTACACGAGGGGCTGCTTGAAACCGAATGCCTTGATGGCAAAGCCTTCCCGATAGTAGAACTTGTGCGCCTGTTCACGCTGGGTACCTGATTCAAGCTCGAGACTGGCGCAACCACGCTCGCGCCCTTCCTGTTTGAGAAAGTCCATGAGGAAGCGGCCCACACCTTTGACGCTGGTATTGGGGTCTGCCACCAGATCCTCGCTATAAATCTTTTTCCCAACCATGGTATTGATCGTCACGCGAAAAACCACGACACCGCAAGGTTCGCCCGCCTCCACCGCCACGGCCATCTCTGCACCGGTTGCGAAAACCTCCTTCATGCGTTCCAAGTAAGGGGCAGGAATCTGCGGGCGCAGGTGACGATGGATGGTTTCGGCACGAGCCAGTAAATCGGCGTTGATCAGGTGGCCTTGCGTATCGGTAATGCGGACAATTTCCATAGAGGCTCCAGAAGAATGACTACAAATAACGTTGAATGAGATTGCCAATGGCCTGTCGGTCCGCGCTGACCCTGTGGGGCTGCTCGCTCTGGGCAATGGCCGTATCAGGATCCTTCAGGCCATGGCCCGTAAGGGTCGCCACGATGGTGGCTCCTGCCCTGATTTTACCGCGCTTTAGGTCCTTCATGAGCCCGGCCAGTGAAGTAGCCGATGAAGGCTCACAAAACACGCCTTCCGACTGCGCCAACAGCTTTTGCGCTTCCAGAATTTCAGCATCGGTGCACTCATCAAACCAGCCACCGGATTCCTTCACGGCAGCCCAGGCAAGACCCCATGACATGGGGTTGCCGATGCGGATGGCCGTGGCGATGGTTTCGGGATGGGCCACGGGGCCGCCACGCATGAAGGGGGCTGAACCTGCAGCCTGATAGCCCAGCATGGTGGGACGCCGGGTTGCCGTTGCCTTGCCATGGTAGGGGCATTGGCCGTGACACAAGCCACAGGCTTCGGTCTGCTGACAAACGGATTCACTGTAACCCATCCAATGCGCACTGATGTTCCCGGCATTGCCTACAGGCAACACATGATAGTCAGGGGCATCACCCAGCGCATCGATGACCTCGAACGCGATGGTCTTTTGCCCCTGCAGTCGGTAGGGGTTGACTGAATTGACGAGGGCAATGGGCAGATCCGCCGAGATTTCCTGGACCAGGCGCATTCCGTCATCGAAGTTGCCCTGGATCTGGATGACGACTGAGCCGTGCATCATGGCCTGGGCAAGTTTTCCCAGGGCAATCTTGCCGTCGGGAATCAGGACGAAGCTCGTGATTCCTGCACGGGCGGCATAGGCTGCCGCAGCCGCAGAAGTATTTCCGGTGGAAGCACAGATGATCGCTTTGGAGCCAGCTTCAACGGCCTTGGTCACGGCCATGGTCATGCCACGGTCCTTGAAGGAGCCGGTGGGGTTGAGGCCCTCGAATTTGGCGAAGATGCGTCCATCATGCCCCAGCTTTCTGGGCAAATTGACGAGTTCGATCAGGGGCGTGTTGCCCTCATTGAGCGTAATGATTGGCGTGCTGTCGCTAACCGGCAAGCGGTCACGGTAACGGTGAATCAAACCTTGATAATGTGCCATGGTGGCGTCCTTTAGGCGGGCCCTAGGGGCTCCAGTCGAATGCGGGTCACGGGGCCGGAGATGCTGTCGAGGGCTTCGATTTTGGCAATGGCCTGGTCGATCTGCCTTTCGATGGTCTGGTGTGTCAACATGATGACGTCCACACGTTCTTCACCGGCTTCAGGTTCGCGTTGCAGCATGGCTTCGATGGAAATGCCCAGATCCGCGAGGATCCGGGTCACCTCGGCCAACACGCCGGGGCGGTCGAAGGCACGCATGCGCAAATAGTAGGAAGTTTCGATTTCAGTGACGGGCAGAACGACGTCGTCATGCATTTGATCGGGCTGGAAAGCCAGGTGTGGCACGCGGTTACCTGGATCTGATGTGGCCATGCGGGTGATGTCCACCAGATCGGCCACCACAGATGAGCCCGTAGGTTCGGCACCGGCACCGGCGCCGTAATACAGCGTGGCCCCCACGGCATCGCCCTTGACGAGGATGGCGTTCATGACGCCTTCCACATTGGCGATCAGGCGCTTTGCCGGAATCAATGTGGGATGGACGCGCAATTCGATCCCTCTGGCCGTGCGCCGTGTGATGCCGAGCAATTTGATGCGGTAACCAAACTCTTCAGCATACTGGATGTCCTTGGACGTCAGTTTCGAGATGCCTTCCGTATAGGCACGATCAAACTGCATGGGGATGCCGAAAGCAATGGCGGCCATGATGGTGAGCTTGTGGGCCGCGTCGATACCTTCGATGTCGAAGGTAGGATCAGCCTCGGCGTAGCCCAGGGCCTGCGCCTGCTTGAGGGCGTCTTCAAAACTTGCGCCATGCTCGCGCATGCTGGTGAGGATGAAATTGCTCGTGCCATTGATGATGCCGGCGATCCATTCGATACGGTTGGCCGTAAGCCCTTCGCGCAGCGCCTTGATGATGGGAATGCCACCAGCGACGGCGGCCTCGAAGGCCACCATCACACCCTTGGCGTGGGCTGCCTTGAAAATCTCGTTGCCATGCAACGCCAACAGGGCCTTGTTGGCCGTGACCACGTGTTTGCCCTGGGCAATGGCCTGCAAGACCAGTTCCTTGGCGGGGTGGATGCCCCCCATCAATTCGGCAACAATGTCCACATCAGGCGAATTGACAACGGCCATGGGGTCGTGGATCAGCGTGATGGTGCCACCGGTCTTTTTTTGCGCCACTGCAAGGTCGCTTTCCCGAATGGCTGCCATGGTGACCCGAATCTCGCGTCCAGCCCGGCGTGCAATCTCTTCACGGTTGCGTTCCAGAATGGCATAGGTACCGCCACCCACCACACCCAGCCCCAACAATCCCACGCGTATGGGTTTCATATCAATCCGTCCTTGCGAAACATGTCCCGAATTCCCCGAATCGCCTGGCGCGTCCGGGCTTCATTTTCAATCAGCGAAAACCGCACATGGTCGTCGCCCAGCTCACCAAACCCGACGCCGGGAGAAACGGCTGTTTTGGCGTCCTGCAAGAGTTTCTTGGCAAATTCAAGCGACCCCATCTTTTTGTACTGATCCGGAATTTTGGCCCAGACATACATGGTGGCCCTGGGGTTATCCACCATCCAGCCAATATTGTGCAGCCCCTGCACCATGACATCGCGGCGGCGCTCGTAGGTGGCGCGAATCGTTTCCACGCATTCCTGGGGCCCTTCCAGTGCCACGATGGACGCCACCTGGATGGGTGTGAAGGTGCCGTAATCGTGATAGCTCTTCATGCGCCCCAGCGCAGCCACCAGGTCGCGGTTGCCGACCATGAAGCCCACGCGCCAGCCCGCCATGCTGTAGCTCTTGGAGAGCGTAAAGAACTCCACGGCAACGTCCTTGGCACCAGGTACCTGAAGGATCGATGGGGCCTTGTAACCATCATAGACAATATCGGCATAGGCGAGGTCATGGACCACATAGATGCCATATTCCTTCGCAATGGCCACCACCCTCTCAAAAAAAGCCAGGTCCACGCATTGGGTGGTGGGATTGCTGGGAAAATTGAGAATCAGCATCTTGGGGCGCGGATAGGACCCTCGCAATCCCTGCTCGAGTTCTTCAAAAAAGTCCACGCCCGGCGTCATGCTGACGTGGCGAATGTCGGCACCGGCAATGACCGGGCCATAAATATGGATGGGATAGCTGGGATTGGGGACCAGGACCATGTCACCCGTGTCCAGCACCGCCAGCATCAGGTGAGCAATCCCCTCCTTGGACCCGATGGTGAATATGGCCTCGGTTTCAGGGTCGAGCTCGACACCGTAGCGGTTTTGATACCAGTTGCAGATGGCCTTGCGGACCCGCGGAATCCCCTTGGAAAGGGAGTAGCCGTGCGTGTCGTTGCGCTGGGCCGCCTCGACGAGCTTGTCCACGATATGCTGCGGCGTGGGCTGATCGGGATTGCCCATGCCGAAATCGATGATATCCTCGCCTCGACGGCGCGCGGCAGCCTTGAGTTCACCGGTAATATTGAACACATAAGGTGGCAAACGCTTGATTCTTGGAAATTCGGGCATGACGACGTTGTATGGCGACCGGGCAAAAGGCATAATTCTACTCGATTGGAGCGCCCCTTGAAACTCATCAATCACATCCCCGATGTCACCAACGCCCTGACGGGGCATGGGCCTGGATTCGTTTTGCTCAACGGCCAGCGCATCGAACGCAGTATCGTGGTGGCTCCAGAGCATGTTCTGCGGGAATGGGCTCCCGACTTTTCCGCCCTGACGGAAAACCATTTCGAGCAACTGCTCATCCTGAGGCCTGAGCTGGTCCTGCTGGGCACCGGCACCGTGTTCCGCTTTCCCCATCCCATACTCACCCGCAGCCTCGTGGATGCCGGCATCGGCGTCGAAGTCATGGATACGCAGGCGGCCTGTCGCACCTACACCGTTTTGGCAAGCGAAGGACGGCGCGTGGTCGCTGCCCTGTTGATCCCCTAAATCTCGGCCAGTACTCGCAGGTGCTCGGTGACACTGCGCCCCAGCGCGTCGGTGTTGTAACCCCCTTCCAGCGTGGAGACCAGCGCTCCGCCACAATGGCGCTGGGCCAGCGCCATCATTTGCTGGGTCACCCAGGCATAATCTGCTTCCACCAGACGCAAATGTGCCAACGGGTCTTCCCGGTGCGCATCAAAGCCAGCAGAAATCAGGATCAACTGCGGCGCAAAGGCGTCGAAAGCCGGAATGCAACGCGTACTGATGGCTTCCCGAAACCCTGAACCGTCCGTACCGGCGCGCAATGGAATGTTGATGATATGATCACTGACGGTATCCGCTCCCTGGTAGGGATAGAATGGATGCTGAAAAGTGGAGCAAAACAGCACGCGTGGCTCGTTCTTGAAAATGTTTTCCGTACCATTGCCATGATGGACGTCAAAGTCCAGGATGGCCACCCGCTCCAGTCCGTAACGCTCGATGGCATGCGCTGCCGCGGCCGCGATCGTGTTGAAAAAACAGAATCCCATCGGCCGGTCGCGCTCGGCGTGATGGCCAGGCGGGCGAACGCCACAAAAGGCATTTTGTGCCTTGCCCTGCATGACGAGATCCACCCCCAGGACGGCCGCCCCCACGGCGCCCAGCGCCGCAGACAGCGTGTAGGGATTCATGGCCGTATCCGGATCCAGATGCACAATGCCGCGTTTGGGGGCCGCGGCAAACAGATTTTCCACGTGGGTTGCAGAATGCACCCGTTCCAGGTGCTGACGCAGCGCCGGAGAAGCCTCAACATGTTGAAGATAGGGCATCAGCCCGCCCGCAATCAGACGATCATTGATCGCGCCAAGACGCGCCGGGCTTTCCGGATGAAATTCCCCCATGTCGTGTTTGACACAATCATTGTGGGTGATGAACGCCGTGTGTACCATTTTGCTGATCTCTCATGCTTATCGTTCTAAACTGACGCCTCCATGAAGCCCCATTATCTGTCGCCCTTCTTCGCACCGCAATCCATTGCCATCGTCGGCGCCAGTAATCACTCCGACTCCGTGGGCGGACAGGTACTGCGCAACCTCCTCGCCAGCGGATATCGTGGCGCCCTCTATCCGGTCAACCTGCACGATGCCCAGATTCAGGGGCTGCGCGCCTATTCCAGGCTGTCAGATATTGGAGTTGCAGTTGACCTCGTGATGTTGGCCACCCCGGCGGCCACCATACCCGACCTGGTAGACCAATGCGGCGCACTGGGATTGGGTTCGGTCATCGTGCTCTCCACCGGGTTCAGCGAATCCGGTCCCGTAGGGGCCCAGCTGGAAGCTGCCATGCTGGCGCGTGCGCGCCAGCATCACATTCGCATTCTCGGACCCAACTGCCTTGGCGTCATGCGTCCCGCCATCGGCCTCACCCTTCCTTTCGTCAAAGCTGGTGGGGTCGCCCTGGTATCCCAATCCACCGCACTCACAAGCGGCATCCTGGACTGGGCCTCCGGCAATGAAATCGGCTTCTCCACCGTGGTCTCGGTGGGCAACTCGGCAGACATCGATTTTGCTGAAATCATCGATTTTCTGGTATCCGACATCCAGACCCAAAGCATCCTGATGTTCATCGAGACCATACGCGATCCGCGCCACTTCATGAGCACCCTGCGCGAGGCCGCACGCGTCAAACCCGTCATCGTACTGAAAGCCGATCGCTGGGGCCAGATTTGGGGACAGACCCCAATGGGGGGTCTGTCCCCAAATCGGCCAACGCTGCCCGAACAAAGCGATGCCATTTTCGATGCGGCCCTGCGCCGCGCGGGGGTGGTGCGGGTTCGCAGCATGACACAATTATTCTCCGCTGCGCGCGCCTGTTCCGTGCGCTACCGCAAGAGCGGACCGCGCCTTGCCATCATCTCCAATGGACAAGGCCCGGGGGCACTGGCCGCCGACCATGCATACGACAATCGCATTCCGCTGGCGCACCTGTCCACCGACACGCTGACCCATCTGACCAGCCTCATGCCGGCGCGGTGGGATGGCAGCAATCCCCTGGATCTTGGCAATACGGCCGGGGCGCTCCAGTACCGCGACGTGGTCCAGGCCGTCCTGGCGGATCAGGGCGTGGACTGCGTGCTGGTCATGCTCTGCCCGCAGATACGCGCAGAAGCCACTGAAACTGCAGAGCAACTGGCGCAGCTGGCACGAACCACCAGCAAGCCCCTCATGGCCTGCTGGATGGGGGACCGCAACGTGGTGCGCGGACGAACCCTGCTCTCGGCAGCACAGGTGCCCAATTTCCGCACGCCTGAATCAGCGGTGGACGCCATGCACTACGTGGCCCTGTATCACCGCAACCAGCAGATGCTGTTTCAAACGCCACCGCCCTCGACCGATGAACAATCACCCCAGCTGTCCCAGGCGAAAGCCATCATGCAGCAAACCCTGGCCACGGGCACGCTGTCCCTGTCAGAGGGCAACGTCGAGAAGCTGTTTGCAGCGTTTCACCTGCCCTACCGTGCCGGTATCCGTCCGCCACTGCTGTTGGGGCGCACCATCGATCAACGCCCGGTCAGCATGGGCCTGGTTCGCGACCCCACCTTGGGCCCTGCCCTGTTTTTGGGTCCTGCCGGAATTGCTGCCGAACTGCCCAGGGCCATGACCTACGCGTTACCGCCACTCAATGGTTTCCTGGCCCAGGAACTGATTGAACGCAGCACTGTGGCCCCCCTGCTTGCCGAAAGGGGTGCCTCCAGGGCCATCCCTCACGAGGGCCTGATCGCCCTGCTGCTGCGACTTTCAGAAATGGCCTGCGAGTTGCCTGAGGTGAGCGAAATCCGTCTCGATGCCTGGCTGACTCCGGACGAGCCCGTGTTGATCACGCATGCCGAAGTGCGCCTGACGGACGAGGCCCCCCCCAAACATCGGTATGGGCATATGGCCGTTCACCCGTATCCGGTGGATCTGATACGGCACATTACGCTCAAGGACGGCAGCGAGATCACCTTGCGCCCCATTCGCCCCGAAGATGCCGAAATGGAACAGGCCTTCGTCAAATCCCTGTCTGAGGACACGCGCTACTTCCGTTTCATGGATGCGCTGCGCGAACTACCCAGATCCTTGCTGGTGCGCTTCACCCAACTGGACTACCAGCGCGAAATGGCCATCATCGCCCTCACCGGCACCGGCGATGCGGAGCAACAAATCGCCGTGGCGCGTTACACCACCAACCCTGACGGCGAATCCTGCGAATTTGCCGTAGTGATTGCAGACGCATGGCAGGGAAAGGGCCTGGGAAAAACCCTGATGCGGTATCTGATGGAAATTGCCGGCAACAGGGGGCTCAAGATCATGGAAGGCGAGGTATTGGGAGCCAATCCCAACATGCTCCATTTGATGGCCTCGCTGGGATTTACCTCCAGAACTTCCCCTGAAGACCCCGCCATACGCATGGTCAGCGCGCCGCTGTCGCCAGCGCAGGCATTACCCGGCTCAGGGCTTGGTTGAAGGCAGCAGACTGGCAGGATCCACGGGCTTGCCCTGGTGGCGGATTTCGAAGTGCCACTTGCCATTGGCGGGATCGCCCATTTCAGCAATGGGTTCGCCACGCTTGACCGTCTGTCCTTCCTTGACAAGGACCTTGCCGTTATTGGCATAGACACTGAGGTAATTTGTCGTGTGTTTGATCACGACCATCTCACCGTAACTTTTGATGCTGTTGCCCACATAGGTCACTACGCCGTCGGCCGCAGCCATCACGGGTTGACCGGCCCTGGCGGTATAATCGATACCCTTGGCGATGGGGGAAAACACGGCAGGACGGCGCTTCAGTGGCCAGGACCACTGCACGGGCGCCTCTGCCTCAGGTGCTGCTGGCTTGTCTGCGTTTTGGGCCGGATGATGCTCAGCAGCTGCAGCGCGGGGCGCATTGTCCGATGACGATGAAATCTGTCCGGAGCGACTGGAGATTGGCGCAGGTTGCGTTGCCGCACAGCCTGCACCGATCAGGACAAAAACCAGTAATGCCAGCAGACGGGGGATCATGCGGTATCCTCCAGAAGCGGCACGAAACGAACGGATTCAATCACCGATTTCATCAATTCATCCTCGCGTCTTTCCACGACCATCAACTGCTGCTCATCAACCCCCACAGGGATCACCAGACGGCCGCCAGGAGCCAACTGGTCCAACAGCGCCTGGGGAATCGCCGCCGCTGCCGCCGCCACGATAATGCCGTCATAGGGTGCGGCTTCTGGCAACCCAAGGCTGCCGTCCGTATGCTTGAGCCTCAGGTTCCTTATCTTGAGTGGCCACAGGCGTGCCCTGGTTTTTTCGAGCAACTGGCCAATCCGCTCCACGGAGTACACCTCATGGGCAACGCGTGCCAGCACGGCCGCCTGGTAGCCACAACCCGTGCCGACCTCCAGCACCTTGCCAAGCTTCCTGCCATTTCGCAGCAACTCGATCATGCGTGCCACGATATAGGGCGCCGATATGGTCTGTCCCCAACCGATGGGAAGTGCCGAGTCGTCGTAGGCGCGGCTGGCAATGGCTTCATCCACAAAGGCATGACGAGGCACGGCGAGCATGGCGGCCAACACCTTTTGATCGGCAATGCCCGATGCGCGCAGGCGTTCAACCATGCGCGCCCGGGTGCGGTCGGAAGTCATGCCGATTCCGGGCGCAACCACCGCTTTCACGCTTCCAGCCATTGTCGCAAGGGATCCAGTTGCTGGAAATGGGTCAGGTCCACTTGCAGCGGGGTGAGGGAGACCCAACCCTGGGCCACCGCGTCAAAATCAGTCCCTTCGCCCGCATCGGCGGCCGGACCTGCAGCACCCACCCAAAACACCACTTCTCCTCGCGGATTGAGGGACTTGATGACGGGCTCAGCCTTATGACGCCGCCCCAATCGGGTGATTTTCATGCCCTTGATCTGATCGTGGGGGACATCGGGCACGTTCACATTGAGCAACGTGGGCTGCGTCAGGGGCTTGCGTTGAATCTGTCGTACCAGCTGCGCCACAACCTGCGCCGCCGTAGCAAAGTGCCCCGTTCCCTGCTGTTGCGTCACCAGCGAAACAGCGATGGAAGGAATGCCCAGCAGGTAGCCCTCAGTGGCCGCAGCCACCGTTCCCGAGTAAATCGTGTCGTCACCCATATTGGCGCCGTGATTGATCCCCGAGACGATGACGTCGGGCGTGACATCGAGCATGCCGGTCACCGCCATATGGACGCAATCGGTGGGCGTGCCATTGACATGGTAGAAGCCGTTGGGAGCACGACGCACCATCAAAGGTCTATCCAGGGTCAGTGAATTGCTGGCACCGCTTTTTTCAGCGTCGGGGGCCACCACAGTGACCGTGCCCAATGACGCCATGGCTGCGGCAAGCGCGGCCAGTCCGCTGGAAAAATAACCATCGTCGTTGCTCAACAATATGTGCATGCGTTGCCTATTCACTCATCTCTTGGGAGGCAGGTCGGTACAGACACCTTCAAACAATTCGGCAGCCATGCCAATCGATTCACCCAGCGTGGGGTGGGGATGGATGGTTTTTCCGATGTCGCCGGCCTCGCATCCCATTTCGATGGCAAGGCAGACCTCACTGATGAGATCGCCGGCGTTGGTACCGACAATGCCCCCACCGATGATACGGTGGGTCTCTTCGTCGAACAACAGCTTGGTAAAGCCTTCGTCACGCCCATTGGCAATTGCACGACCTGATGCCGCCCACGGAAACACGGCCTTGCCATAACGCAGGCCCTGGGCACGCGCCTGTTCTTCGGTGACTCCGGCCCAGGCCACTTCAGGATCGGTATACGCTACCGACGGAATTTGCCGGGCGTCCATGTAACTGCGCTGCCCGTCTGCGGCCTCGGCAGCCACATGACCTTCGTGCACGGCCTTGTGGGCCAGCATGGGTTGGCCCACGATGTCGCCGATGGCATAAATATGGGGCACATTGGTGCGCTGCTGCTTGTCTACGGGAATGAATCCACGAGCATCCACGGCCACGCCGGCAAGATCGGCGCCTATGTTCAATCCATTGGGACGGCGCCCCACGGCGACCAGCACCAGATCGTAGCATTCAGGCGCTGCGGGGGCCTTGTCGCCCTCGAAAGTGACGTAGATGCCTTCCTTGCGTGCTTCCACGGCCACTGTTTTGGTCTTGAGCATGATGCTGTTGAAGCGCTTGGCGTTACGTTTTTCCCATACCTTGACCAGATCGCGATCTGCCCCTGCCATCAGGCCATCGAGCATTTCAACCACGTCAATGCGCGCGCCAAGGGTGGCGTAGACGGTGGCCATCTCGAGACCAATGATGCCACCACCGATCACCAGCATGCGTTTGGGGACCTGCCGTAACTCAAGGGCACCTGTGGAATCCACAATGCGCGGATCCTCGGGAATGAAGGGCAGCTGGACCGCTTGCGAGCCTGCGGCAATGATGGCCTTGCCAAATCGGATGAGCTGCCGTTCGTTGGCGCCATTGAGGACTTCCAGATGATGGGGGTCCACGAAGCGTCCCACCCCCTGCACCACGGTGACTTTGCGTGCCTTGGCCATCATGGCCAGGCCGCCTGTGAGTTTGCCCACCACATTCATTTTCCACTGGCGCAAAGCGTCCAGATCAATCTGGGGAGCACCGAAAGTGACGCCGTGCGCCGCAAGCGCCTGGGCCTCCTCGGTCACCGAGGCAACATGCAGCAGTGCCTTGGAGGGGATGCAGCCCACATTGAGGCAGACGCCTCCCAGGGTGGGATAGCGCTCCACCAATACGGTTTTCATGCCGAGGTCTGCGGCACGAAAGGCTGCAGAGTACCCTCCCGGGCCTGCACCCAAAACCAGCAGGTCAAATTCCTTCGCTTGTTGATCTGACATGAAACAGTTCCTTAAAGTGTGGCGCGGCGCATGTCGCCCAGCAAACCCACCAGATAGGTATTGAAGCGCGCTGCTGCAGCGCCATCGATGACCCGGTGGTCATAAGACAGGGAAAGCGGCGCAATCAACCTGGGCTGGAAAGCGTTATCCACCCAGACCGGCCGAATGGAAGCGCGGCAGACGCCCAGAATGGCCACCTCGGGAGCATTGATGATGGGCGTGAAATAGGTGCCACCAATGCCGCCCAGACTGGAAATGGAAAAGGTTCCACCCTGCATGTCGGCAGGACCGAGCTTTCCTTCACGGGCCTTGGCTGCCATGGCGCTGGCCTCTTCGGCAATTTGCATGACGCCTTTCTTGTCAGCATCCTTGATGACAGGCACTACCAGGCCGTTGGGAGTGTCTGCAGCAAAACCGATATGGTAGTAACGCTTGAGGACCAGGGTGTCGCCATCGAGTGATGCATTGAACTCAGGAAACTTGCGCAAGGCATTGCACACGGCTTTGATGATGAAAGCCAGCAGGGTAACCTTGGCGCCAGATTTGGCGTTTTCCTGGTTGAGTTGCAGGCGGAACGCTTCAAGTTGCGTGATGTCGGCATCATCGTTGTTGGTGACATGGGGAATCATCACCCAGTTGCGATGCAGATTGGCGCCAGAAAGCTTCTTGATACGGCTCAAGGGCTGCACTTCGATCGGCCCGTACTTGGCAAAATCCACCTGCGGCCAGGGCAATAACCCCAGCCCGATACCCGCAGCGGCGCCAGGAGCCGCTCCTGAAGAGCTTTGCAACACGGATTTCACAAACCCCTGGACATCCTCCCGCAACACGCGCCCCTTGGGACCGCTGCCTTTGACCTTGGTGAGGTCCACGCCCAGTTCACGAGCGAAATGGCGAATGGCGGGGCTTGCGTGCGCCTTGAGAAAACCCTCATGATCCTGCACAGCTGCAGCAGGCTGCGGCGCGGTGACGGGTGCTTGCACCTGGGGTGCGGCCACTGCCGGGGCGGCGGGCGCCGGAGCCGGAGCCGGCGCAGCCACAGGTGCCGGACTTGCGCTTGCCGAAGACGCAGGTGCTGAAGCAGGAGCAGCAGCCACGGGCTGGGGCGCGGCATCAGCCGTTTCAAGCAAAAGCACCACCGATCCTTCTGAAACCCGATCTCCCAACTTGAGCAGCACTTCCTTGACAACACCGGCAACCGGTGCCGGAATTTCCATGGTCGCCTTGTCCGATTCGAGAGTCACCAGAGGGTCTTCGGCGCGAACGGTATCGCCCGCCTTGACCATCACTTCGATGACCGGGATATTCTTGAAGTCCCCAATATCCGGGACTTTGACTTCTGTAGCCATACTTATTTCCCCTGTAGGAGCAAGCAGTTCGCGGCAGTTGGCAGCGGTTGTCTGGTAAGGTTGCGTCCTGGACGGGATCAATCCGTCCAATACGAAACCCGGCGGGAAAGTTTATCATGCCAGCATCAGTGGCATGCCGGCGTTTTTTACCATAAGTTCTTTTAATGACTGAAATCCATGAATCGACCACTTCTCAAACTGATCATCCTCATCGTCCTGGCTTTTGCCCTATGGGAAGGCATTGCCATCTACCATAGCCTGAATTACTGGAAGCATGACGATTCGCGCGCGGAGCCTGGGCAGGCAGCGGCCTCACCCATCCTGGCCCTGACATTGCCTGATCTCGAAGAGCGGAACCAGGCCCTGCGCCAATGGCAGGGACGCGTGTTGGTGGTCAATTTCTGGGCGGCCTGGTGCGAACCTTGCAAGGACGAAATGCCGATGCTCAAGCAGGCTCAGGGGGCATGGCCCACAGATCAGGTGCGTTTTGTCGGCATTGGCATCGATGATCGCGAAGCGCTTCGCGCTTACCTCAAGCAGCACCCCATGAATTATCCAATGCTGGTGGGCAATCACGACACCCTGACCATGACCGGGCCCTACGGCAACGCCCAGGAGGGCATTCCCTTCACCCTGGTGTTTGGACGAAACGGTGAGATCGTTCTCGGGAAACTGGGGCGCATCGAGGAACCGGAATTGCGCCAGGCCATCCTCACAGCCATCCATGCTCAGCAAAGCTGAGCGCATTGCTGCCAGCCACGATGAAGTGATCCAGAACCTTGATATCCACCAGAACCAGCACCTTCTGCAAGGTTTCTGTCAAGCGCCGGTCTGCATTGCTGGGTTCTGCCAGGCCGGAGGGATGGTTGTGAGCAAAGATCACCCCGGCTGCATTGTGCCGTAAGGCCGCTTTCAGGATTTCGCGTGGATAGACCGCAGTCTGGGTCAATGTGCCACGAAACAACTCTTCTGCACTGATCAGCTGATTTTGCGCATCGAGAAACAGAACAACAAAGGATTCGTGTTCCCGACCACTGAAATACAGCCTGAGATACGATTCAACGGCAGCCGGACGCCCCAGCAAACTGCGGTGATGAAGATCTTCCTGAAGCCAGCGCATCACAAGCTCACGCGCCGCAGCGCAGCGTTTTTGCAAGGCACCATTCGATGCCGAAAACAGGGGATGGAGTGAGGCAGCGTAGGCACGGTAATCCGCCTGGGTGCCCAGTAGCAGCCTCAGTAATTCCTGATTGGACAACAGGGTGAGATTCAAGGCTCGAATCACGGCATACAAAACGCCATTATCCGCAATGTAGCGAATTTCCGTGGTCCAGAAAGCCAAATCTACGGTCTTGCTGATACAGGGAATGGTCTGAAAGAGGTGCTTTGATGCTTTGGAAGGAATTGGTCGGGGCGAGAGGATTCGAACCTCCGACCACCTGCACCCCATG